>ERZ838483.1656-NODE-1656-length-17339-cov-27.046517_pt1 | contig 17339 bp, 20 predicted proteins | sample MGYA00519939_ERZ838483 | MGnify/ENA primary metagenome ERZ838483 (study PRJEB31850, sample SAMEA3708836) | human gut metagenome | biome: human gut; feature: human-associated habitat; material: faeces | place: China | collected 2014 ... | reverse complement strand
ACCCCACCCGTGAAAATAGCGTTTGGAGCGCTCCGCAGAGCTTGTCGGGGCAAAGTCCCTCCATCTGCTAACGCAGACCGCTCTGCCGCTTAAAAGCCCCACTGGGGCTTTCATTGCTGCGCTGCGCTCCGCAAACGCGGTCGCTCCAAACGCGAAATTAAAAATAATTTTTCCGCTGAATATGGCTAGCAACGACGACGACCGCCGCCAGCGGCGGAAACAGGGAGGAGTTGTTGGGGCAGCGGCCAGCAAGACGCGCGTGCCGTCCAAGGCACGATGCGGATGCTGGGTGCCGCAACCCGGAAGAAGCGGAAGCCATTTCAAATCGTTCTGCTGCCCAACCCGCACCCAATTTGCAAATTAAATTTGCATCTTTTTTGCGTTTTACGGCGATTTTCAGCAATTTTGCGGGGATGCAAAAAACTTTGCGGATTTTGCTTGACAGGGAGCCGTCTGCGTGTTATCATGAACACATGAACAGATGCTCATATATCGAAACGAAGGGAGAGGACAGCATGACCGGGCTTGAACAGACCGCACCGGAAAAGGAAAAACAGCCGGTAGAGATGCCGGACGATGAGGTGCTGTACGAATTGGCAGACCTGTTCCGCGTGTTCGGCGATTCCACCCGCATCAAAATTCTGTACGCCTTGCACGACAGCGAACTTTGCGTGCAGGATATTGCGGACGCCGTGCAGCTGAGCCAGTCTGCCGTCAGCCACCAGCTGCGGGTGCTCAAGGACTCCAAGCTTGTGCGCTTCCGGCGGGAGGGCAAAACCGTTTTCTACGCACTGGACGATGACCATGTGCGCAGCATCCTCTCCATGGGGATGGACCATATCGAAGAATAACCGAAAGGCAGGTACTTATTATGAAAAAGAGCTACAAGATCGAAGTCGATTGCGCAAACTGCGCCCAGAAGATGGAAGACGCCGCCAACACCGTGGCCGGTGTGGCAAATGCGACCGTCAGCTTCATGACCCAGAAGATGAAGGTGGAGTTCGCAGAGGGCGCAGACCCCCACGACACCATGGTGAACGTTCTGGCCGCCTGCAAAAAGGTCGAGGACGACTGCGAGATCTTTGATATCTGAGCAACGCATCCGATGAGAACGGCTCCTCCTGCGGGGGAGCCGTTTCCTTCCCCGGCGATTTCCCGTTGAAAGAAAAGCCAGTTTTCAACACTTTCCACCGGGTTTTCAACAGCTTTTGCGGAAAAGTTTGAAAACAAACGCGAAAAAGTCAGATTTCTTCGGGAAAACCTCGTGGAAAACATGGGGGAAAACGTGGAAAAGCTCCCTTTCCGGGGAAAACTTGTTGAAAACGCCCCCAGCCATCCGTCAAAAGGAGAGTTTCGTATGACCAAAAAGCAGAAAAAGGTGCTGTATCAGATCATCGCAGCGGTCATCCTGATCGTGATCCTGAAGCTCCTGCCCGCATTCCCCACCCCGGTGGAGCTGGTGCTCTACCTCATCCCGTACCTCGTGGTGGGCTGGGATGTCCTGCGCAAGGCGCTCAAGGGCATCAAGAACCGCCAGCCGTTTGACGAGTGCTTCCTGATGGCCGTTGCCACCGTGGGCGCGTTCGCGCTGGGCGACTATGTCGAGGGCTGCGCCGTCATCCTCTTTTACCAGATCGGCGAGCTGTTCCAGAGCGTGGCCGTCGGCAAGAGCCGCCAGAGCATCTCCAGCCTGATGGACATCCGCCCCGACTACGCCAACATCGAGGACGCAGACGGCAAGCTGGAACAGGTGGACCCTGATGATGTCGAAGTCGGCACCGTGATCGTGGTCCAGCCCGGCGAACGTGTGCCCATCGACGGCGTGATCGTGGAGGGAACTTCGGCCCTGAACACCGCAGCCCTGACCGGCGAGAGCCTGCCCCGCGATGTGCAGACCGGCGACGAGGTCATCAGCGGCTGTGTGAACATGACCGGCCTGCTCAAGGTGCGCACCACCAAGGAATTTGGCGAGTCCACGGTCTCCAAGATCCTCGACCTCGTTGAAAATTCCAGCATGAAGAAGGCCCGCACCGAGAACTTCATCACCCGTTTTGCCCGCGTGTACACCCCCGCCGTCTGCTACAGCGCACTGGCTCTGGCGTTCATCCCGCCGGTGGTCCTGCTGCTGGTGGGCCAGCCCGCCCGCTTCGGCGACTGGGTCTACCGCGCCCTGACCTTCCTCGTCATCTCCTGCCCCTGCGCTCTGGTCATCTCCATCCCGCTGAGCTTCTTCGGCGGCATCGGCGGTGCCAGCGCCTGCGGCATCCTCGTCAAAGGCTCCACCTATCTGGAAGAGCTGGCCCGCACCGGGATCGTGGTCTTTGATAAGACCGGCACCCTGACCCAGGGCACCTTCAAGGTCGTGGGCGTCCACCCCGAACACGGTGTCACCGAAGACGCCCTCGTGGAGGCCGCCGCCCTGGCCGAGAGCTGGTCCAAACACCCCATCTCCCTGAGCATCAAGGCCGCTTACGGCAGGGACATCGACGCCAGCCGCGTCACCGATGTCCAGGAGCTGGGTGGCCACGGCGTGACAGCAAAGGTGGACGGCAAAACCGTTGCCGCCGGTAATGCCCGCCTGATGGCAAAACTGGGCCTCACCGCCCCCGAAGTGACCGAGCCGGGCACCCTCGTGCATGTGGCCATCGAGGGTCAGTACGCCGGTTATCTGCTCATCGCGGACGTGGTCAAGCCCCACAGCGCGCAGGCCATCCGGAGCCTGAAGTCCGCAGGCGTCCGAAAGACCGTGATGCTGACCGGCGACGCCGAGCCTGTAGCCAGAGCGGTCGCCAATCAGCTGGGTCTGGACGAGTACCATGCCGGTCTGCTGCCCGGCGACAAGGTGGACCAGATCGAAACGCTCCTCGCCGCCAAAGGCCCGAAAGAAAACCTCGCCTTCGTGGGCGACGGCATCAACGACGCGCCCGTCCTGTCCCGCGCCGACCTCGGCATCGCCATGGGTGCGCTTGGCTCGGACGCCGCCATTGAGGCCGCGGACATCGTCCTGATGGACGACGACCCGGCCAAGATCGCGCTGGCCATGCGCATCGCCCGCCGCACCCTCCGCATCGTCTACGAGAACATCGTCTTCGCGCTGGCCATCAAGTTCGCCTGCCTGGCGCTCGGCGCTCTGGGTCTGGCAAGCATGTGGACCGCCATCTTCGCCGACGTCGGCGTCATGGTGCTGGCCGTCCTCAACGCCACCCGCGCCCTCTATACCAAAGACCTTGCCCGGAAGAACGAGCAGTGACCCATAACACACGGACGCCCCAGACGGTGCCGGTGTTTGCCGGTTATCTCGTGCTGGGCATGGGCTATGGCCTGCGCAGCATTTACATGATCTACGCCATGAGCGACGAGACCTTTTCCATCACCCGCTCGGCCGAGCCGCCGGAAGGGGTGGACCGGGGCTGGTTCATGTTCTTCATCACCCTGCTGGTGCAGCTGGTGTTTTGACGGCAACGCAATTTTTCACGTAAACAAGTTGACATTTTCGTCAGAAAGCCGTATACTATAAGTGCAGGAAGACCTGCCGAAGATGGTCTCGTAGAACGCGAGCAAAAAGAAAGTTCACTGAGAAGATTTGGTCGTAGAACGCGACCAAGTAAAACAAAAGAAAAGTTCACTGAGAAGACTTGCCCCTTGAAAAAGGGGCATTTCTTTTTCCGAGGATGTTTATGATGCGATTTGCTTTTTTGTCCGACTGCTTTTATGAAGACTACCCCGCCAGCCGCTACCCGGAGATCGAGCAGAAACGGAACCGCCCCTATGTGGTCGTTTTCGTCACCGTAGGCGAGCGGACTTTCGCGATCCCCATGCGCTCCCATATCAGGCACCCGCATGCTTTTTTGACGGACAAGGAAAACCGATGCGGCATAGACTACACCAAAGCCGTTCTCATTCTGGACGAGGAACGATACATCGACCCGGTAAAGCAGCCGCACATCCGCCCGAACGAATTTGATGCCCTGCGCGGAAAGGAATACCGCATCCAGTGCGGGATGCAGAAGTACATCGAAAAATACAAAAAAGCAAAATCAAGTGAGAAGGAGCTGGACAAAACCCTGCTCCGCTGTTCCACCTTGCAATATTTTGAAGAATATCTTTAAGATATAAAAACCGGGAGATGCCGCATGGTATCTCCCGGTTCTGATTTTCAATGATAAAACGTATCAAAATTGACCTGCCGATAGAACCGCTGCTGGAGCTGGTCGAAGCTCTCGCAGTTCTGGGCCAGCAGCCACATCACCTTTGTGACGACGGCTTCGATGGTCATGTCGTGGGCTTCCAGGAAGCGGAAACGGTTCCGGACCCGCTTGCCGACCTCGTAAATGCCCACATCGCTGCCCTCGTAGGTGACCTGTGTGGTTAAGATCAGAATCTTGCGGGTCTTGTCGTAATCGCCCAGATTCTCTGCAAAAGCGTCCATGAGCCGCTGCGGGATGCCGCCCACGCCGAAACTTTCCACAATGACGCAGTCGTATTGTTGAAAAATGGCCGGGATGAGCTCCGGGCCAAGGCCGGGCGTCAGCTTGAGCAGAAAGACCTTCGGGTTCAGTGCCCGGCCAAACTCCACCGGGCCGGTGGGCCAGGGCGAGGGGATATACCGCACCAGCCGGTCGCCCTGCACCAGCGCCAGCGCCGGGAAATTGACCGACGCAAAGGCATCGTAGCTGATGGTCTTGTTCTTCTTGGCGCGGGTGCCCGCGATGACATGCCCGCCGAACACCACCATCACGCCCCGGCTGCCGGGGTCCAGCGCACAGATGACGCTGTCGCGCAGGTTTTTCTTCGCATCGGTGATCTCGTTGGAGATGGGTTGCTGCGCACCGGTGAGGATGATCGGCTTGTCCGCATTCTGGATGAGGTAGGACAGCGCCGCCGCCGAATAGGCCAGCGTATCGGTGCCGTGGCAGATGATGAAGCCATCGTAGAGCGCATAATTCTCCTGCACGGCCCGCGCCATCAGCAGCCAGTGTTCGGGGCCGAGGTCTGTGCTGTCGATGCTGCACAGCGCCAGCGTCTCCGGGCAGCACAGCTCGTTCAGTTCCGGCAGATGGGCCAGCAGTTCCTCGCTGGTCAGAACGGGCCGCAACCCCTGTGCGGTGCGAACACTGGCGATGGTGCCGCCGGTGGTGATAAAAAGCAAACGCTGCTTGGACATGTTCGGTGCCTCCCTGGGTCAAATTCAGTCGATTCAGTATAACACACTCGGCCCCGGATGAAAAGTGTGCAGTTTTGAGACCTGGTCACAGATTTTTGCGGGAAAAGGTGTATACTAGAAGAAAAACTTCAGGAGGCTTCCCATGCCCAACATCGTCATCATCGGTTCCGGCCCGGCCGGCGTGTCGGCCGCTCTGTACACGGCCCGCGCAGGGGTCGAAACGACCGTTCTCACCAAAGGGCCCGGCGCACTGGACCGCGCCGCACACATCCAGAACTACTACGGCTTTGCCGAACCCATCTCCGGTGCCGAACTGGAACGCCGGGGCATCGAAGGGGCCAGAGCGCTGGGGGTGCAGTTCGTTTCCACCGAGGCCGTGGGCCTGACTTACACCGACAAGCTCACCGTCGAGACGCTGGCGGGCGAGTTCCCCGCCGATGCCGTCATCCTGGCCACCGGCGCTTCCCGCGCTGCACCGAAGATCCCCGGTCTGGCAGGGCTGGAAGGCCATGGCGTGAGCTGCTGCGCCACCTGCGACGCCTTTTTCTACCGGGGAAAGGATGTGGCGGTGCTGGGCAGCGGCGAATATGCCCTGCATGAGGTGCAGGCCCTTCTGCCAGTGGTAAAGAGCGTCACCCTCCTGACCAACGGGGCCCCGCTGACGGCACAGTTCCCGCCGGAGGTGACAGTCTGCCCCGAAACAGTGGACGCCATCCTCGGCGAACAGACCGTCACCGGTGTGCAGCTGAACGGCGGCCGACAGGTGCCCCTGTCCGGCGTGTTCGTGGCGCTGGGCGTGGCGGGCAGCACGGCGCTGGCCCGCAAGCTGGGGGCCGAAGTCGAAGGGAACCGCATCGTCGTGGATGAGAAGATGCAGACCACCCTGCCCGGCCTCTACGCCGCCGGGGACTGCACCGGCGGGCTGCTGCAGGTCGCCAAGGCTGTTTATGAGGGAGCACTTGCAGGCACCGAAGCTGCCAAAGCGGTGCGGAAAGGATAACACCATGTCCGATGTGCAAAATACTCCGGTCAACCGGAACTGTCTGGCCTGCGCTTTCCCATTCTGGGACCAGCTCACGCCGGAGGAACAGGCGCAGCTCTGCCGCTTCACCCGACCGGTACGCTACCGGAAAGGGGAGCGGGTCCACAGCCCGGTCGAGAACTGCGTGGGCATCCTGCTGCTGCGGTCGGGCCAGCTGCGGGCCTATCTGCTCTCGGAGGATGGGCGGGACATCACGCTCTACCGGCTGTTTCCCGGCGAAGTCTGCATCCTGTCGGCATCCTGCGTGATGGATTCCGTCAACTTTGACCTGTACATCGACGCCGAGGAGGACACCGAGGCCTACTGCATCGGCGCAGGCGTGTTCCGCCAGCTGATGCAGCAGAACGTCCATGTCCGCTGCTATGCCTACCAGATGACCGCCGAGCGCTTCTCCGACACCATGTGGACCATGCAGCAGATCCTGTTCATGAGCGCCGACCGGCGGCTGGCCATCTTCCTCACCGATGAGCTGGCCAAGACCGGCGGCACGGATGTCCGCATGACCCACGACCAGATCGCCCGCTACATGGGCTCCGCCCGCGAGGTCGTCAGCCGCCTGCTGAAATACTTTGCCGGGGAGGGCCTTGTCCGCCTTTACCGCGGCGGCGTCACCGTACTGGACAAAGAACGGCTGAAGCAGATCGCCAACGGCACATAAAACGCATCAAAAAAGGACGTCTCATCCTGTGACGAGACGTCCTTTTTTATCTTACAAAATCTCAGCTCTTGCAGCCGGATTCCTCTTCCACGCCGGTGAAATCGCTGGCCTCAGCGATCTTGGTGACGTCGAACTTGCCCGTCTCATCCTTGGGGGCGACGGCGGGGCCGGCCTCCACCGGATTCACGGGTGCTTCCTCGGCCACAGGCTTTTCCTCGGCCGTCTCCGGCTGTGCAGCGGGAGCCTCCGGCTCTTCGGATGCCTTTTCCTCGGATGCCTTCTCGAAGGCCGGGGGCCATGCGTCGCCCGGCTCAGCGGTCTTGGCCTCGCCTTCGGCGTAGGCTTCGGCTGCTTTGGCGGCCTCTGCGGGGTCCTTTTCAGCCTCTTCGGGGAACTCCACCTCTTCGACGTGGAGCGGGCCCTTGTCGTTCAGAATTTTGTCCAGCACCACGATGGCGGCACCGGTGGCGGCGACGGCAGCAGCCGCGCCCAGAACGCGAAACAACGTTTTCATGGTGAGATCCTCCTTGATGTGATTTCAGTGTGCGGGTTAAGAGAATGTGACGACATCGTTCAGCGGCTTTTCGGCGGGTTCGACCGAGATGGCGGTCAGCACCGGGCCTTTGCCGCGGTAGATGTTGTGGAACTTGTAATTGACCTTTGCGGTCACAGTGACCCAGGCGCGCTGCTCCAGCGCCTTGTAGCCATCGTAGGAGCAGGGGAAGCCGACGAACTGGATGTCCTGCACACAGCAGGTCATGGCAAAGCGGCCGGGCACGAAGCTGTTCTTTCCTGCGCGGTTGGTCTGGCAGACCTGCGCCAGGAACTTCACGGTCTTGCCCGCGTACTTCTGGGGCTCGTCCTGGCAGTCCATATACCAGATGCCAAAATCGTCGTCGCCGATCTCCACCACCGGCTTGTTCAGGTCGAAGGGGAGGGGGTCGGGGATATCATCGTAGGCCACGCTGCCGTCAGCGAACTCATAGGCGATGTCGCACTTGCGGGATGCCTGACGCACCAGCTTGTGCAGCTCCTGACGGGCGGCGTCGTTGTTGACGGCCTCCGCGCGGTTGAAGACGATCAGCTCACTGCGGGCGATCTTGTCCAGCAGCAGAGCGCGCATGGAGTTGTCGCGGGCATAGGTGAGGGCCGTGGTGCCGTCGGCCGTGGCGATGCACTGATAGACGATCCAGTTTTCGGGCAGATTGTTGGCCAGGTCCTGCAGCAGCCACATGCCGTTGTACTCGATGACCACGCGGCCTGCATCTGCTTCCTTGGCCAGTTTGGCCAGGTTCTGGGGGTTCAGTTCTGCCTTGTCCTCCAGATTGTAGAGGGTCACGCCGGGGAAGGCGAATTTCTTCTGATTGTATTCCTCTTCGCCCTCTTCGCAGACCAGCAGCAGAGTCTTGTCGCCGGAGTCGAAGTTGGGGTCTTCAAAGGTCTCCTGGATGAATTTGGTCTTTCCGCTTTCGAGGAAGCCCACAAACAGGTAGACCGGGATCTCATTTGCCATAAACGGTTTTCCTCCTCTGTGTTGTCCGGGCTCAGCAGCCGAACAGGCCGGCAATGGCCTTCTCGTCCAGCTTGGAGCCGATGACGACCAGCTTGCCGCCGACGTCTGCGCCGCGGGAACGGACTTCCCACTCGCCGGGCACATAGTCAAACTCCAGCCAGCCGTCTGCGCCGCCGTCCACGATGCCCTTGGAGCGCAGGATCATGCCGTACTTGCCGGTATCCAGCTCGGTCAGCGCATGCTCGATGTCAGCCTTTGCGATCTTCTTGGCGGTCTCGACGCCCCAGCTGGTGAAGACCTCATCGGCATCGTGGCCATCGTGATGATGGTGGTGATGATGACCGCAGCAGCAGTGGCCGTCCTCATCGTGATGATGCTCGTGCTCCTCTTCATCATGGTCGTGATGGTGATGGCAGCAATGATCGTGATCGTGGTCATCATCCTCGTCGTCATGGTGATGATGGCAGCAGTGGTCATGGTCGTGATCCTCGTCATCGTGGTCGTGATGATGATGCTCATGTTCGTCCTCGTCGTCATCGTCATCATCGTCGTCGTGATGGTGATGGCCGCAGCTGCACACGCCGTTCTCATCGTAATGATGATGGTGATGCTCGTGCTCTTCTTCCTCGTCCTCGTGGACATGCTCCTCATTGGCCTTGGCTGCCATGGCGATCAGCTCTGCCTTGAAGTCGTCCTTCGTGGACATAGCGTTCAAAATCTGCTCACCGGTCAGGGCATCCCACGCGGTGGTGACGATGGTGGCGGTGGGGTTCTTCTCGCGCAGCATAGCCACCGCTGCAGCGATCTTCTCTTCGCTGGCGGTCTGGGTGCGGCTCAGGATGATGCAGCTTGCATGGCTGATCTGGTCATCGTAGAACTCGCCGAAGTTCTTCATATACATCTTGACCTTGTTCACGTCAGCCACGGTGACAAAGCTGTTCAGCTGCACGTCCAGGTGCTCAGCCACGCCCTCGACGGCGCGGGTCACATCGGACAGCTTGCCCACGCCCGACGGCTCGATGACGATGCGGTCGGGGTGATACTGCTCCACCACCTGCTGCAAGGCGGCGCGGAAATCGCCCACCAGCGAGCAGCAGATGCAGCCGGCGTTCAGCTCGTTGATCTGGATGCCAGACTCCTTCAAAAAGCCGCCGTCGATGCCGATCTCGCCGAACTCGTTCTCGATCAGAACGACCTTCTGGCCCGCAAAGGACTCCTTGATGAGCTTTTTGATGAGGGTGGTCTTACCGGCACCAAGGAAGCCGGAGAAAATATCAATCTTGGTCATAATGCTGTTGCCTCTTTCTTTTTTTCCAAAGTCCGCAAATCGGAACCTTCAAGCAATCCGAGCCGCCGAGTGCTGGCTCAAAAATCTTTACACTCCTATTATAACAAGCCTGTCAATGGGAAACCGCCCTTTTTCATGAGAAAATTGTAACATTTTTTGAAGTTTGCCCGCGTTTTGCGGAAAAGGGCGGTTGCGCGGGGAGGTAGTGCAACTTCGATTCGGAGGGGGTTATTTTTTGCGGGAGCTGTCGTAGATCGCACGGATGTCATCCGGCAGCGCATCGGTATCTGCAGTTGGGGCGGCATGGCGCTCAACGCTGCTGCCATTGACACCCGCATCAAAGCTACGTCTGCATTGCTTGCTACGGCTATGAACGCCTTTTGAATTGCAAAATGATTTTTCAGTTGCTATACTGGGCTTACCAAATTTTTTTCGGGAGGACGTCGCAGTGACCGCACAGACAACGCTAATCGGGAACAGATCTTGCCGCATTTACGGCGAGCCTCATGCAGAATACCTACTGCTCCAAATGACCGGCGAACACGAGCTGCAAAGCATGGAAAGCGAGGTTGCCGCTATTGCACAGAGTGCGCACCACTTTCTGTTTACGGCCGTGCCCGTGGAAAGCTGGAACGATGCACTTTCTCCGTGGAAGTCTCCTGCTGTTTGGGGGAAGCAAGGTTTCGGTGGCAATGCTGCGGACATCCTGCGCTTTCTGATGGAACAGGTCATTCCCACGCTGAAGCAGCAGTATCCTCTCCCGAAAAACGTCAAAATCATTCTGGGCGGCTATTCGCTGGCAGGGCTGTTTGCGCTGTGGGCCTCCACCCAGACTGATTTGTTCTACGGTATCGCCGCCGCCTCGCCCTCTGTTTGGTTTCCGGGCTGGATGGAGTTTGAACAGCAGCACCCGATACAGGCACAGCACATTTATCTGAGCCTTGGCGACAAAGAAGAGCATACGAAAAACGCCGTCATGGCTGCGGTGGGTGATAACATCCGCACCCTGCACAGCCGACTTGCAGAGCGTGGCACAGACTGCACCCTTGAATGGAACAGCGGCGGGCATTTCAAAAACGCTGACCTGCGCACGGCAAAGGCATTTCGGTGGGCGATGGAGGAACACGCATGACCATTTTGATTGATGCAGACGGCTGCCCGGTGGTGGACTTGACGTTGCAAATCGCAAAGCAATTCAGCGTTCCAGTCATCATCCTGTGCGACACAGCTCACCAAATCGAGCGAGAAGGTGCGCAGACGCTGGTGTTCGATAAAGGGGCAGACAGCGTGGACTTTGCGCTGGTGAACCGGGTAAAACCAGGGGATGTGGTCGTGACACAGGACTATGGGCTGGCGAGTATGTGTCTTGCCAAGTGCGCACGAGTGCTGAACCAGAATGGTCTGGAATACACCGCCGACAACATAGACGCTCTCATGCTGCGACGGTATGAAAACAAAAAGCTCCTCCGTGCCGGGAAGCACCCCAAGGGGAGCCCAAAGCGGACGAAGGAGCAGGATGTCAGGTTTGCGGACACGCTTGAGAAGATTCTGAGCAAAAATTATTGATACATACAGCTCGTTTTCTTGCATCTGCTTTCCCGAATCTGCTATACTGAAGTCACTTTTTTGATCGGAGGCTTTCATGACAACCCTTCTTCTCCTGCGCCATTCCATCCCGGAGCGCGGCGGTTCCAGCCCCGACCCCGGCCTTTCTGCCGAAGGTCTTCAGCGGGCCGCCGCAGTCTTTCAAAATGACGCTTTCCGCACGGTCTCGCTCGTCTGGTCGTCCCCTTCGCTGCGTGCGCTCCAGACCGCACAGCTGCTGGGGCTTCCCGTCCGGCAGGACACCCGCCTTGCCGAGCGCCGCACCGGCGACACGACCGGGCAGGACGCTTCGTTCTGGAAACGCCAATACGAAGACCCGGACTTCAAAAATCCGGACGGCGAGTCCTTCCGTGAGGTCAGCGCCCGGATGGCAGACTGCATCCACGAACTGCTGGATTCGCTCCCGGAGGGGCAGAACGCCCTTGTCGTCTCCCACGCCGCCGCTATTTGCAGCTACTTGCAGCGCTTTTGCACCGTTGAGGTGACCGACGCCGCACAGAAGCTCCGCCGGATTACATTTCAGGGCGAAGTTCTGTTGGATGGGCACTTTTGGGAGGCTGATGGATTTGTGCTGCACATCGAAAATCGCCGCCCTGTTCTCATCCGCACCATCTAGCCACAAAAAAGGCACCAGCCTGAGCTGATGCCTTTTGTTGGCGGAGATGGTGGGATTCGAACCCACGTGCCCGGTTAAGGACAAAACGATTTCGAGTTTTACCCGCTTCGCAGTACTCAGTGGAACATAGTGGAAGTTATCCGACTTTACCGGAAGATACAAACCATCGAGATTACGCTCAAAATTTCATCAAAGTCCGAAAGATCTAGGCTTCATGCGGATTTGAACCCACTTGAAAAAAGTGCGAAAAATCCGCCCAAAAGAGAGAATTAGGAGAGATTTCCCGCCCGTTGGAGAGAACGAGCGAGAGAGATTCCAGAAGACTATCATCCATCCATGAAATATGTTGCTTCTGCCGCTGACGAAAAACCAAGCAGCAAAGGATGGATAAAAATGACGACCCTGTTGGAGTGCTATAAAATTCTTGAACAGTACCCGGACAGCATGACAAAAGACCAGTTCTACCGCATTGCTCACATCAGCAAGCGTCACGCAAAATACCTTCTGGATTCGGGACTTGTGCCTTGCCACGATTCCGGAAAAAAGACCCGCCGCTATACGATTCAAACCCGCGATGTCGTTACCTTCCTGTGCGACCGTGAGGACAATCCCGACAAGTACAAAGCTCCCAAGGGACTGTACATCGGGAACAGCGGCAAGGCAAAACGCCGCAGGTCAACCACCGAAATTATCCGGTTCCATTTTACAGAGCCGGAAAAGACCGGGCTGTACAAAGAGTGGGAACGGCTTGCCGCCGACTATGACAATCTTCTGACTACCTCTGATGTAACCGAACTGACCGGCTACTCCGCACAGAGCATCCAGAGATGGTGCAACCAGAAAATCCTCGTTGGCTTTCAGATTCGAGGGAAGCTCCTTGTCCCAAGATTGTCCATCATCGAGTTTATGGCAGGCAACCGCGCAACGGCTATCGCCAGAAAATCTCCCAAGCATCTTGAACTTCTCCGCACCTATGCGCAGGAATGTCACGAAGGTGCAATGACCATTACATACTAAACAGACAGGACTGCTCCACAATATCTTGTGAGGCAGTCCTGTTCGTTTAGAAAATGTATGATTTTGCCGTAGGAGTCCGGCCTATTTCAACTATTATCCTCTGCTTTCAAGATGTTGAATATGCTTCTTTAGCCAAAATATTAAAATCCCGACGTATTCAACTTTTTGACCTCTAGGTGTTTCCAGCTCTCTTAACTTTCTTCTGCATTCTTCAACATCTTGATCTTTATGCTGCTTTTGCAATACTGACAGCATACCATCAAGAGCACTTTTTCTCTTGGCTTTCAAATCCTTACCATCGTTTAGGTTCAGAATATCATTTAGTTCATAATCGAGTTCTTTTCTGTCCTCCTTATCAGGTATCGTTTCGGCAGCCTGTATCTTACCGCTGAGAGAGTATTGTATCAAATGATTGCACTCAGGATTTAATGGTGTCAAAAAAAGTTTTTTGTTTCCTCTTGATTTATCGCAGCATAAAGCCCCTCGGTTTTCATTTCCTGAGCATACTGCAAGGAAGTTACTGTACTCCAATTCCTTCTTCAAGTTTTCAGTGCCCCTCGTCAGGCTCTGAGGTTCAATATGCTCAATCGTACACTTCAATGTACTTCCTGTTTTTTTGTCGGTTTCGGGAATTCTGCACATACAGTATGCGCACAGTCCTCCCTGTTCTTCCACCAACTTTGACAAAACATACTCATGCAGGTCGCTACTCATGGAATCATAAGTCGGTCGTACACCAGTGCTTGATTCGCTTTCACGGTATTCCGTTAATTCCCTTGGCTCGTGTTTTTTCACAATGTATATCATATGTTTCCTCACATACGGCTGAAATCCAACTGTGTACGACACTTCACAATTTCAGGGTCATCACCCAGTTTAGAATTCATCTCGTCGAGAACGGTTTCCGCAGCCGTGTAATCATCTTGGTCAAGAGCATGATAAAACCTTTCAAACAATTCTTCAGCTTCGGATGTGCGAACAGTAACATTCATATCCGCACGAAGAATGCTGTCAGAATCCTTACCGTATAGATAACGATCGTGTAGCTCACTTTCGCCAGTTGCATTTTTTTCAAGCATGAACAAGTTATAGCTTCTATCCACTTCTCCAAGAATCTGCGGAGAGTGCGTTGTAATCAAGAACTGAATATTCGGAAAAAGTTTCCGAAGCACAGACAGTATTTTCCTCTGCCACGCAGGGTGCATATGCAGATCAAGTTCATCAATCAGTACGATGCCCTCTCCCTCCATCGGGTTCTCTCGGCAGGGGTTCGCCATTGCCACGCGGCGAGCAATGTCTCCCAACAAGGCTAGCGTACACTTTTCACCATCTGACAGTTGGTCTACACGATACTCTTTATCATTGCGTATGACAACCATTCGGAGAGGATTCCGACGCACCTTAATTTCTTCAGCATCATCCAGCATTGAGAGGGCAGCTTTTCGCACACACTCCAACGCAGGATCTCGATAATCCCAATCGCGTTTTATACTTTTTTGCTCATTTTCAAAGTCTTCCTGATTGCGAAACCACTCGAAAAAAGTACGGAAATCAAGTCGGTTTTCCAATGCTCTCTCTAACGCTGTTCTTTTTGAGAAAGAATGCTTTTTGCGTATCCTTAACGGAACGTCCAGAACAAGTCTGTTCGTTCCGTAATTTAGGAACACAGGCATATTCTGCTTCGGACAATCATCTCCGGCAACTGTATCATCGTCCGCCAGATAATGTTCATTAAAAAACTGTGCTAAATCAGCCGTTTGCTTACTTTGCTGACTTGCATTGACCGCATTCACCCGACCAGATGCAGCCTTTTCCATTTCTTTTGTAAGCTCGAATGTTTCTCCTCCAAGCTGTAGCACAATACCGGTACCATATCGTGCATTGCTTCCACTACGCTGACCAATATGCAGTTGTTCCTTATCTAATGTTCGGTATCCCGTTCCTTGAGCGTTGTTTAGTCTATTGATAAAAGGCCATGCAGCATAGCAAACTGCACTGAGGAGAGTCGATTTACCTGAGCCATTGTTGCCATAAAAGACTGTGGATTTACCATTCAAGGCGATTTCAATAAAACCACCATCTGCTTCAGAAGTGAAATTCCTGAAATTTTTCACTCGAATTGTTTGCAGTTTCACCGTTTGTCCTCCTATCCAACATAGTTTTGGGGTGACTCTTTTACTATCTCCCATTGTAAGCGTTCTCTCTGGCGAATGTCAACCTGTTTTTACATTCATTTCTGAAAGAAGGTGGTTTTCCACATGAACAAGCACTCACAGTTGAAAATCCGAGGACACGCCAAATGACGCTCGACTACTTCTATGGGCAGTCGGGCGAACTGTTTTCCTACTTCCGCATCCCAAAGGCGTTATTTCAGGACAGCCGTTTCCGGCAGCTCTCCACCGATGCCCGGACGCTGTACGGCATCCTGCTCGACCGCATGAGCCTGTCGGTCAAGAACGGCTGGATGGACAAGCAGGGACGGGTGTATATCATCTACACTGTCCGGGAAGTGCAGGAATCGCTCTGCTGCGCCGAACACAAGGCGGTCAAACTGTTCCGAGAGCTGGAACAAATCGATCTGATCGAACGCAAGCGGCGAGGTCTGGGCAGACCCAGCCTGATCTACGTCAAAGACTTCACCACAGGGTTGTCAAAAATGCACAATCTGAATTGCGCAAACAGCAATTCAGGCGTTGACCAAAGCGCAGTTCAGGAGCAGACAAAACCGCAAGCAAATAAGGACTGATAAGAATAAGACAGAGATGAATAAACCTGATCCTATCCACTCAGAGGACATTCGTGAACAGCTTGAGGATTATTTTTATCAGGCGTTGGAGGTCGAACTGCTGCTTCGGCTTTTCCCGGATGATGAGGACACCATCTGTCAGATCGTGGATTTGCTGGTAGATACCTGTGCTACCAAGCGCAGGATGCTCCGAATCGCCGGAGATGATAAGCCTGCCGAGGTGGTACGCAGTCGGCTGAAAAAGCTGAATGCCGACCACATCCGCTTCGTGCTGAACAGCCTTGCCGAAAATGCTACCCCCGTGCGGAACATGAAGCAGTATCTGCTTGTCTCGCTCTACAATGCGCCCACGACCATGAATCTACACTATCAAAATCTGACGAACCATGACTTTGCGCACGGTTCCCGGAAAGCGGGGTGATATTATCGCAAAGAAAGCAACGGTTATTGTGGTCACGAACCAGAAAGGTGGTGTCGGAAAAAGCACTACCTGTGAAAATCTGGGCATCGGGCTGGCAATGGAGGGCAAGAAAGTTCTGCTTGTGGACACTGACCCACAGGGCAGTCTTACCATCAGCATGGGCTGGCAGCAACCGGATGAACTGCCCACCACGCTGTCTACCCTGATGCAAAAAGCCATGAACGACCAGCCCATCCAGCCCGGTGAAGGCATCCTCCACCATGCAGAGGGCGTAGACCTCATCCCTGCCAACATCGAATTGGCGGGGCTGGAAGTGGCTCTTGTAAACAGTATGAACCGGGAAAAGATGCTCAAACAGGTGTTGGAAAGTGCAAAACGGGAGTACGATTATATCCTGCTGGACTGTATGCCCTCTCTGGGGATGCTCACCATCAACGCTTTGGCTGCGGCTGACACCACGCTGATTCCCGTTCAGGCACAATACCTGTCTGCCAAAGGTCTGGAACAGCTTTTGCAGACTGTCGGCAAGGTGCGGCGGCAGATCAACCCGAAATTAAAAATCGAAGGTATCCTGCTTACCATGACGGACAGCCGCACCAACTACGGAAAGCAAATCGACACACTGATTCGCCAAGCATACGGCAGTAAAATCAAGGTGTTCGACCAGACCATTCCCCGGTCTGTCCGTGCCGCTGAAACCAGTGCCGCCGGCAAAAGCATTTTCCAGCATGACCCCAAGGGCAAGGTGGCAGAAGCCTACCAATCTTTAGCGAGGGAGGTGCTGGTGGATGCCGAAAAGCGGCTTAAACGTAGCTCTGAAAGGGCTAGATGATCTGTTCAGTTCAGAGGAAACCCGGCAGGAGGAACAGCGTGAACAGGTACAGCAGATTCCTGTGGATGAACTTTTTCCGTTCAAGAACCATCCGTTCAAAGTGCTGGATGATGATGCAATGACCCGGACGGTAGAAAGTATTTCACAATTCGGTGTGCTGGCTCCGCTCATCGCCCGCCCCAGACCAGAGGGCGGCTATGAAATCATCTCCGGGCATCGTCGGAAACACGCCGCCGAACTTGCTCATCTGGACACCGTGCCTGTCATTGTGCGCAACATGGAGGATGATGCCGCCACGATATTGATGGTCGATTCCAACTTGCAGAGAGAACACATCCTGCCCAGTGAGCGGGCGTTCGCGTACAAAATGAAGCTGGATGCGATAAAAAATCAAGGTGCTAGGTCAGATTTAACTTCGTCCCAAGTTGGGACGAAGT
>ERZ838483.1653-NODE-1653-length-17424-cov-4.511141_pt1 | contig 17424 bp, 12 predicted proteins | sample MGYA00519939_ERZ838483 | MGnify/ENA primary metagenome ERZ838483 (study PRJEB31850, sample SAMEA3708836) | human gut metagenome | biome: human gut; feature: human-associated habitat; material: faeces | place: China | collected 2014 ... | reverse complement strand
CGAACGCCGGCCGGGTTGGTTGCGCGCGGCCCCCCGGCGGCGCTTGCTGGCTTCCCCAAATGCGGTTTTCGTGCTTCGGCTAACTTCGTTAACCGCGATACGGGCGGCAATGCGGTGCGAAAGTGCTAATCTGAACGGCGAACTTATCATCGTGCGTTATGCGCACCGGCACGCAAGGAGCACCTTATGATCGACGAAAGAATGTATGGCCTGGGAAATGCGCCCTCCGCGATCCGTGAGCTGTTCGCCTATGGTTTGAAGCGCAAGGCGGAGATCGGCGAGGACAAGGTGTTCGATTACTCCATCGGCAATCCCAGCGTGCCTGCGCCGCAGAAGGTGGCCGATACCATCGAGGAGCTTATGAAGCTGCCGCCGGTCGAGCTGCACGCGTATTCCCCTGCTGCCGGCATCCCCGCCGTCCGTCAGACCATCGCCGACAGCATCGCTCGCCGCTATGGCATCCCGGCGAAGGCGGGTCGCGTGTATATGACGGTGGGCGCCGCCGCATCCATCGCCATCAGCCTGGGCGCCGTCACCAACGCCGGCGACGAGGTCATCGTCCCCAGCCCGTACTTCCCCGAGTACAAGGTGTGGATCGAGACCATGGGCTGCTCCATCGTCGAGGTGCCAACGCAGGTTCCCAGCTTCCAGCTTGACGTGGAGGCCATGGGCGCCGCCATCAACGAGAAGACCGCGGCCGTCATCATCAACTCGCCGAACAACCCGGTGGGCGCGGTGTACACGCGCGAGAACCTGGAGGCGCTTGCCGCCATGCTCGAGGAGAAGGGCAAGGAGATCGGCCATCCGATCTACCTGATCAGCGACGAGCCGTATCGCGAGATCACCTATGGCGTGGAAGTTCCCTACGTTCCCACCATCTATCCTCGCACGCTGGTGTGCTACTCGTATTCCAAGGCGCTCAGCCTGCCGGGCGAGCGCGTCGGCTACGTGTACGTTTCAGACACCATGGACGCCGAAGAGGCTGACCGCGTGTTCTTCGCCGTCGCCGGCGCTGGCCGTGCGCATGGCTACATCTGCGCGCCGGTGCTGTTCCAGCGCGTTGCCGCTGCGTGCGTCGATGAGCCGTCCGATGTCGAGGCGTATGCCACCAACCGCCGCATCCTCACCGAAGCCCTGGATGAGATGGGCTACGAGTACGTGCAGCCTGACGGCGCGTTCTACCTGTGGGTGCGCGCGCTTGAGCCCGATGCCCAGGCGTTCAGCGACCGCGCGAAGCAGCACGAGCTGCTCATTGTGCCCTCCGACAGCTTCGGCGTCCCGGGTTGGGTGCGCATGAGCTACTGCATCGCCCGCGAGACCATCGAGAACAGCTTGCCTGCCTTGAAGGCGCTCAAGGAGTCTTACGACGCCGAGTAGCGTTTACTTGATCTGTCGTTGAAGCGCGAGTCGGGTGATACGCCCGGCTCGCGCTTTTTTGCGTTTGGGCGGGGTTTGCGAATCGTTTGCGGCGTCGGGGCTTCCCCTGAACGCTTTCCGGGGCGCTTTGCGGCGGCGAGGGCTGCGCTCGGGCGTCTACGGGCGCTCGCGGCGTCGGGGTCGCGGGTGAGATTTGCGAATCGTTTGCGGTGCTGCTTATGTCCATGCATTCGCAAGCGCGTTTGCAACGGCAGGCGCTTCCTCGATCGAGATGCTGTCGCTTCGCAGGATGAAGCGCGCGGGGGAGGATTCGCTTGCCGTGTTTGCCTGCGACTTGGTGCCGGTCGGGGCGCCGCTTAGCGAAGCCGTGCCGGCGAAACTCGACAGCGGGGCGATGCGGATGCCAGCGGCTTCGGCGGCGGTGGCAAGTTCGCGTTCGCCGCGTTCGCTCTCCAGTTGCATGATGAAATGCAGGCCGTCGTTGAGGCCGGCGAACGCAATGCGATCGCCGAAGGCTTCGTGCAGGGCGTTGACCAGGGCGTCCTGCGTTTTGCGTGCGTGGGTGCGCAGGCGGTTCACATGGCGGTCGTAATGGCCCTGCTCGATGAAGCGAGCCAATGCCAGCTGGTCGAGCGGGCTGACGGTGTTCGCATAGAAGCCGAGTTGCTTGCGGAAGCGCTGCGCCAGCTGCGGCGGCAGCACCAGGTACGCCATGCGAAAGGCCGCGCCCAGGCTTTTGGCGAACGAGTTGAGGTACAGCACGCGTTCGGCGGCATCGATGCCGAACAGCGAGGGGATGGGTCGCCCGGCCATGCGGAACTCCGAGTCGTAGTCGTCCTCGATCAGATAGCGGTCTCCTTCGCGCGCCCAGTTCAAAAGCTCGCGACGTCGGGCCGCCGTGGTGACGATCCCGGTGGGGAACTGGTGCGATGGCATGATGTGGGCGACCGATGCGCCGGAAGCTTCCAGGGCTGCTACGTTGATGCCGGAATCGTCCAGCCCGATATGCGCCACCTGCGCATCCTGCTGTTCGTACATGCGTGTGAGCAGGGGGTATCCCGGATCTTCCACTGCGTAGCGCCTGGTGCGTCCTAACAGTTGCACAAGCAGCTGGTACAACGTTTGCGACCCGGCGCCTATGACCACCTGATCAGGCGACACGTCCATCCCGCGGTATTGCCGCAAATGGTCGGCGATGGCGCTTCGCAGCTCGGGCGATCCTGCTGCGGAAGCGGCTTCGGCCAGCGATGCCGCCGATTCGTCCGAAAGCGTTCGGCGGACGGCTTTCGCCCAAGCGGAGTAGGGGAGCATGGTGGTTGCCAGCGTGCTGTGCGTGAAATCTAAGAGCAGCGGCGCATCGGACGGGGTGTTTTGAGCGTGGGGCGCAAGGCCGGTGAGGGACGGGGCGAAGTCGGCGTCGGATGGCCGATGTCCGATTGAGTCTTCCAGATGCCCCTTCTCTTGCGAAAGAAGCTGCAGGTTGTTCGGGTTTGCGGCGTGATTATCGCGCTCGCGTCTCGCGGCGGCGTTCGCCGCCTTGGTTCGGTGCTGCGCGCTTCCCGGTTCCTCGATCTTGGCGGCGGGCGCAAGGTCGCATGCGTAGTAGCCGCAGCGCTCGCGCGAGCGGATGTAGCCTTCGGCGACTAGCTGGTCGTATGCGGCTTCGACGGTGATCAGGCTGACGCCCAGCTGTTTCGCCAGCGCGCGTTTCGAGGGCAATTTCTGCCCGGGTTCGACTTTTCCGTGTGCGATATCGTGACGGATGCAACGATACAGATATTCGTAAAGAGCCAGGTCACCGCGCGATTCCATATCGTAGAAGAACACTTGTTCGTCACCACTTTCCCCGATTGTTTCACGTGGAACATCTGGTCATATAAAAAGAAACAGTTTTGGTGATACTACCATAACCAGATGAAGCGTAACCTTCGGGCATTCACATTCTCAGAGAAGGAGTAGGAAATGACCGAGCCTCAAACCGCCGAAGAGCGCGTTGCCTTGAACCGCCAGCTTGCCCAGATGCTGAAGGGCGGCGTCATTATGGACGTCACCACGCCTGAGCAGGCGCACATCGCCGAGCAGGCGGGTGCTTGCGCCGTCATGGCGCTCGAGCGCATCCCCGCCGACATCCGCGCTGCCGGCGGCGTGTCCCGTATGAGCGACCCGAAGATGATCAAGGGCATCCAGGAGGCCGTGTCCATCCCCGTTATGGCCAAGTGCCGCATCGGCCACTTCGTGGAGGCCCAGGTGCTGCAGGCCATCGACATCGACTATATCGACGAGTCCGAGGTGCTGTCCCCGGCCGATGACACGTACCACATCGACAAGACCCAGTTCAACGTGCCGTTCGTCTGCGGCGCCCGCGATCTGGGCGAGGCGTTGCGCCGCATCGCCGAGGGCGCCACGATGATCCGTACCAAGGGCGAGCCCGGCACGGGCGACGTGGTGCAGGCCGTGCGCCACATGCGCATGATGAACGCCGAGATCCGCCGCATCCAGAACCTGCGCGCCGACGAGCTGTTCGAGGCCGCTAAGCAGCTGCAGGTGTCCGTTGAGCTGGTGAAATACGTGCACGAGAACGGCAAGCTGCCCGTCGTGAACTTCGCCGCCGGCGGCGTTGCCACCCCGGCCGACGCTGCGCTCATGATGCAGCTGGGCGCCGAGGGCGTGTTCGTGGGCTCCGGCATCTTCAAGTCCGGCAACCCCGAGAAACGCGCGCAGGCCATCGTGAAGGCAGTGGCGAACTACACCGACGCCAAGCTCATCGCCGAGCTTTCCGAGGACCTGGGCGAGGCCATGGTCGGCATCAACGAGAGCGAGATCGCCATCCTCATGGCGGAGCGCGGCAAGTAACGGTTTCGTTTTGCCTACGGCAAAACGGACTAGCTCGACGCTGTGGGCCGCTGCGGCACGCCGTCTTGCACCTCAGCTGCGCAGGCGTGGCCCAAAGGCCAATGCCCGCTTGCTTCGGCGCAATACGACGCACCGCAGCGGCCCTCGCTGACTTTGACGCCACCTGCGATTTTATTGGCGGGTGGCTTTTTGGCTTGATGTGACCGGAGGGTTTCCCTATGTCTAAGAAAATCGCTGTTTTGGCTGTTCAGGGGGCGTTTATCGAGCATGAGCGCACGCTGGCGAAGCTGGGGTGCGAATGCATCGAGCTTCGGCAGGGGCCCGATGTCGAACAGCCCTACGATGCCCTGGTTCTGCCGGGAGGCGAGAGCACGGCGCAGGCGAAGATGCTGCGCGAGCTGGGCATGCTCGATGCGCTGAAGTCCCGCGTGGCCGCCGGCCTGCCGGTGCTGGGCACGTGCGCGGGTCTGATTTTGCTGGCGCAAAACGTCGAAGAAGGCGTTCCCGCCGCCGGTGACCCGAACGGCCCCGTTGCCGCGGGCGCGACCGCGCCGGGCGCCATCGGAACGCTGCCGGTGACGGTTCGCCGCAACGCATACGGCCGCCAGCTGGGAAGCTTCCGCACCATCGCCCCGTGTGCGGGGCTGCCCGGCGTACCGGATGGCGAAACCGCCGATATCCCCATGACGTTCATTCGCGCCCCGTTCGTTAAAGCGGTATCTGAAGATGTCAAGGTGCTTGCCACCGTGGACGATCGCATAGCAGCCGTTTGCTACGGGAATCAGCTTGGCGTGTCATTCCATCCTGAATTGGATGATGACCTGCGCATCCACGAGCTGCTCGTCAGTCTGATCTAGGCTACCTGCGGCGCCTTCTTCGCTGATAGCGTCCTCCTTGCGCCTGGTTGCCGCCCTTCACGTGCGCGGCAACCAGGGCAAGTGCGGCTAATACGGCGGCGCCAAGAAGCTGCGTTGTCGGCAGTGCTGCCCAATCTCCGGTTTTCGCCAATTTGCTCGCAGCATCTTTGGGTGTTTTGCCCTCTTTTGGCTCCTCAGCATCCTTCTCTGGTCCGTCATCGCCCTCCTCGATGAGGCGATTCGTCACCGTTCTCGAAATGACCGATGGCTCCGAGGGGTCGTGGTTGATATCGATTATCTCGCTGACCAGGTCGTATCCCTTATTTGTATCGCATGGCATCTCTTCAAGCAGGTATCGCCCATAGGGTAGCGCCGCAAGGTCGTTGGTCGGCGCAGCGGTGCTGCCGTCGCCGCCGCAACCGAACCATATGCCTGCCGTCGGGTCCATATCGCTTGCGGCTACACGTTCGGCATCCAGCAGGCGATCGTTGCCGTTGGTGTTTTCCGCGTGCTTGGCATAGCGGCTCTCGGTGGATGCGTGCCCATTTTCATCGCAGACCAGCACATGCTTCTCGCCGGTTGCAAGGTTGGTTAGGGAAAACGCCACCTGCAAAGGCTTGCTGTCGCCTTCCTTGATTTTGGATAGCTCCAAATCGTTTCTAATCACCTGGTTGGAGAATGAAAGCGGGTTCCCGTTCGCATCCGCTTCGGCGAGCTCTCCTGCTGCGTGTACTTCTACGGTCCTAGGGCTTCCATCCGATAAGAGGTAGCCGTTAGACGCGGCGACCTCGCGAACGGAATAGGTGCCGAACGGCAAGGCATCGGAGCTGGTTTGCGCTCGGTGCTCCTTGCGCTCTTCATCCCATTGCGTTTCGATCACATCGACAACCTGCCCGGGAGCGCTCCATTCTCCGTTAACGTTCACGCTATTGGGCGAAGCGTTGACTATCTCGAAAAGCACGCCATCGAGGGTGGGCGCCCATGCAAACTCTTCATTGCCGCCCATCGCAGCAGAGCCATGCAGCTCGGCATCCGTTTTCGATACGGCTATGCCGCCGCGAAGAACCTTCTCATGCACGGAAACGCCCTGATCGGCGCTTTCTCCCGAAATGAAGGAGACGGTGCAGTCGTGCTCGCCATCGCCCGTGGCCGCTACCGTGATGACGGCGGTTCCGGGATGCTTCTCGTAGCCTTGCGGCGCCCTCGTTTCCTCGATGGTGTAGGTGCCTATGGGAAGCGCGCAAAACCCCATGGAATCGCGAGGAAGCTCGTCGCCGCCTACGTGGTAACGCTCCATGTTCGTCGCGTCCGATAGGTGTACCTCGCCAAGCTCATCAGTACAGAATTCCCAGGTGAACAGGGGATTCGCTGCAACGTTGTCATCGGTGCCTTCTCCGCTGGTCCCATCGTCCTTGCTTGGAGGCGATTCCAGCTGCGCGAAATACCGCACGGTGAACACCGCCCCTGCCAGACTTGCGTCCCCCTGTGGTGCAGCGAATCGGCTGTCCGCGTCCAGCTTTCGCAACAACACGTCGAGCCGTGCCATTTGAGGCGCGTTCTCCACTTTCCCGCTGTTCACGTGCGCGATTTGGCGGTCCTTGACCTCAACGGGGAAGACGTTGGTGCTTGCCGCCATATGCAAAGGGGCTTGCAGCTCGCGAACCCAGTAGGCGCCTGTCGGCAGCGCATCGGCTTTTGCCCGTCCCTCCGCATCGCAAACAAGGGTGCGCGCCAGGTCGCTGCAGGTCTCATCGCGAAAGATGCCGAACTTCGCTCCTTCCAGGGAATACAAGGGGTTTCCCTCGGTTATGCGCGGTTGGGAGGATACCTTCGTCAGCTCGAGCGACCCCTGGGCCGTGTAAGTGAATGACACCACGCACTGGGTAGCGTTGCCGGTTGAGGCCTGGAAGGCCGAGAATGTTGTGGGGACTTCGGCTATTCTCTCTGCTATGCGGCGGCCGGTTGCCGCGGCGTTGATAAGCGCGCCGTGGGAGTCGAACCCGATGACTTGGCGCTGCGCCCATGATCGGAAGGACTCGCTGCATCCGTACAGCGCCGAGGCGCTGCTGGACGAGTACGTGTCCGAAAGCAGGATATGCGTGAGCGCGGCATAGCGAGCTTCGGTCATCTCCCCGCCGTCGTACCAGGTGGAAGGCCATAGCGTTTTATCGAACCCAGGGCTGCCGTACCCGAACCACAGGTCTGCGGCGGCTTCGGCGTTTCTGCCGCTCGGGGCGTTGATGGGGGCTTTCGCATATGGTCCCGACCGAGGAGTGGCAAGCATGGGCGTGGCGCAATAGGCGGCGTTTCCATCGACGCTCATCCACGTGGTGTTGTAGCCAGCGTAGTCGATTCTGGCGCCTACCAGCAAATGCCCGACCTCGCTTTCGGCGAAGGCGGAAGCCGGCGGCGAACCGACGGCGAACCCGCATGCGAGCAAGACGGCGATTAAGGCGAATCGGAGCGCCGATTCGATGCAACGGCGTTGTCGCGTATACGGATGGGGGATCGATTGCTCGTTGGGGCGCTGCAGTTGCCGCGCTCCCCGATCTTTTGACGGTATCCGGATTCGTACTCGCGACAATGCCCTGCCGAAATCGTTTTCATGAAGTGCTCCCGATATGCAAGCTGCAAAGCCCGTTCCCATGGCGCCTCCTTGGTTCGCTAGGTGTTTAACGAACCAGCATACCGACGCGAACTTGCAGAACCCTTGCCGGGAGCGCCATGCGTTGTCGTCGAAACCTTGCACCGCAGTCAGCCTTGGTTCCGGCTCAAACCCGCAGCATGGTTGATGAAACCTTGCAGCTTTACATCAGCGTCCCACCCGACGCGGCGCAACGAGAGGGGCAATCGTTCGCTTCTATTGGTTCCCGTGCATCCATATGAAGGATGCTTTGCGAAACAAGGCATACAAGCAGAAGGGCCTTGCCGATGCTGTCGACGCCGGCAAGGCCCTTCGCTGCGCTCAGTTATACGATATGGGCAAGGTCGCTTGTGGTCTGCATATCATCCCAGTTCAAACGCTAGAATTCACCATAAAAGGAGCAACCGCCGCGCCCGCTTTCCTTCGTGTGGTACAGCGCATCGTCCGCGTCCTTGTAGATGCTGTCGCCGGGATCGGGGCGATCGGCGAACGCGGCGCCTGCGCTCAGCGATACCTGCGGCATGCCATCGATGGGCTTCGATAACTCCGTATTCACGAAATCGATCTTCTCCTGGATGGTGTATCGCAAATCGCTGGTCACATCCACCATGATGACGGCGAACTCGTCGCCGCCGATGCGGCACACGAAATCGGTGCTACGGAAGGCCACCTGCAGCAGGCTTGACACGCGCTTGAGCACCTGGTCCCCCACGGCGTGGCCGAAGGCGTCGTTGACGGATTTGAACTGATCGACATCGGCTAAGACGAGCGCGAAATCATGCTTGCCGTCGTCGTGGAATTTCAGGGCCTTGTCGAACGATCCGCGATTGAGCAGGTCGGTCAGCGGGTCGTGCTCGGCCTGATGTTTGACGACCATGTGCGTGGCCTCGTTTTCCGTGAACACGCGGTTATACGTTTCCGCCAACACTTGCAGCTCGCCCGCGCCCTGCACGGGGAACAGCTGGTTGGCCTTGATGCTGTCGCCGAAGCTCAGAAGGGGTTTCACGATGGCGCGACGGACGAGCGCGCAGATAACCAACGTCAGGGCGATATAGATCGCCACGCATGCCTCGATCGTGCCATAAATGCCATCGAATATGGAAGCGGCGCGGTCTTGGCTGCCTATTGTGGCGTCGGTTACTTTGGCGATGCAGTCGGTGGTGTGGCTGTTGATGGAATCCTTCGCTTCCTGGTATTTGGAATCGGAAACGAGGTTTTGTGCCTTATAGATCATGCTGTCGTGCGATGTGCGCGAATCCTCGTCGCTGATCTGGCACGATGCGATTTCCGGCCACGGGGAGGGATCGATGTCGTTCGCCTCGCAGATCAGGCGCATGGCGTAGAACTCGGTGTTCATCAGCTCGTTCGACTCGTCCATCGCGGTGCGTAGCGATTCGTATGCGTCGGTTCCCTCAAACCGGCTTTTGAGGTCCGCAAACGCCTCGTCGAACTGCTCGTTGTCGTTGGCCATGGAGAAGTAGCTATCGATATATTCCGGTTTGGCGGTCATGGTGACCAGGCGAACCTGCTCGGTCAGGTAATCCGACCTGTCCTGCATTTGCTGTGCATCGCTTTCGCAGGAGATGTATGCCTCGGTTGCCTGCTGTAGCGACTCGAACTGCGCTCGTCCTTGCCAAAACAGGATGGCGCACGCAACGCCAAGCGCAATCGTTATGGCGATGTTCGCGAAGCTGACGGTCTGGACGTGGACCCTTCTCATGGCTTTTGCCCCCTCCTGCCGCCTAGACGGCGTTTTCACAGCAGGTAATTATAGGGCTTATCGTCCGCATCGGTCAGCATGAACAGGGGACGGAGGTGCGTTCGCGCTCACGTGAACACGCCTCCGTCCCCTGTTCACCCGTTCTGCGTCTATGCTTGAAGCAGCGCTTCCACCACGCCGCGCTCGGTCTCCAGGGAGAAGCCGTCCACGGTGGCCTCGCGGCGCCCGGTAGTGCCGTCTACGCTTCCGCGCTCGACGATGAATTGGTAGAAACCGTTGATCTGGTCGAACTCGGGCAGCAGCTTTTCCTGGGCGTACCTGCCCATGGCGGCTGCTATGCCGTAGCCGCCCCAGTTCGACACCGTCGCCACCACCAGGTTGTCCACGGTTACCACGCACGGCTCCAGCGTCAGCTTGCGGGCGATGGCGTGGGCCACGTTTCCCATGCCGATCTCGTTGCCACCATCGCCGACGCCGATGGTGGGGATGTTGCGGCGCGCGGCTTGCACCACCAGCTCGTCGGTTGGCGAGGTGCGCCTCGATATGTCCACCCCGCGCATATTGCAGTAGCGGCTGTGGAGGTTGCGCCCGCAGCGCTCGATGGACACGATGCCCACGGGCGATAGCGAGTCGAGCAGCCTGCCCATGGCATTGTCGCTGTCGTCAGGCTGGACCGTGCGCGTTTGGATGTGCAGCTCGTTGAAGTACGCGCACACCGGCGCTTCCGATACCACGACCGGCGTGAACCCCAGTTTCATCAGGGCTTTCGCCATCACATACGTTCCCGTGGGGCCGTCGGTCTCAGGTGCGCCGCCCACGTCGAAGCCCGTGAGAAGGGCTACCTTGCCCAGCGGCCACGACAGGACCTGGCGGGCCGCCCGAGCGCAGAAATCGACGGGCAGCTCAAGGGCCAGTTTCGTCATGCCGCGCGCCGAGTGGCGCAGCAGTATCCCTTCGATAGATTCCATCGCATGCCTCCGGCGCCGCTAAACCGCTGTGGCTTCGGCGAACTCGCGGTTCACCTCGGCTCGCAGCGCCTCGGCCACCTCGGGCGATTTGCCGCCGCAGGGCTTGCCTTCGAACTGCTCGGCGAACAGGCACAGGTTCGATGAGCTGGTCACGATGATCTCCTGCGCGCCGCGCAGCGTATCCAGGTCGTAGGGCTCCTCGTGCACTGGGATACCCAGCTTGTTCGCGGCTTTGATCAGGTGCTTTCGCGCAATACCCGGCAAAATCAGCTCGTCGGTGGGAGCGGTCCACAGCTCGTCGTCCAGGATGATGGACACGTTGCTGTGCGCACATTCGGTTACGCGGTTGCCCATGTTCGCGCGGTAGTACACCGTCTCCTGCACGCCCTCGCGCTTGGCCGCCTGCGAGCTCATGACGGCGGGCAGCAGGTTCAGCGTCTTGATGTTGCAGTGGTAGAAACGCGTATCGGGCTCGCTGCGCAGCTTGATGCGCTTGGTGCCGTCGGACATCACCTGCGGCGTGATGGTCACCCACAGGTTGCCCGGCCCCTCCACGTAGTCGTGCTTGCGGGGCGCGGTTCCGCGCGTGCACTGGTAGTACACGAAGTGTTCGGGCGAGTCGACCTTCTTCACCAGCTCGTTGAGCAGGTCGGCAAGCTCCTCGCGCGGCATGGGGATCTGGATGTCGGCAAGGCGGGCGCTGTTGTAGAAGCGGTCCAGGTGCTCGTCCATGGCGAAGATCTTGAAGTTGCGAGCGGGACCGGCGTCGTACACGCCGTCGCCGAAGAAGCAGACGCGGTCGTTCATGGGGACGACCATGTCCTCGATAGGGCCGAACTTCCCGTTGTAGTAGCCAAGGTTCTCCATGCGGGATACGCTTCCTTTCAGGTAAAGTAAATCAATTTAGTCGGATTTCGAAACAAAAAAAGGAAAAAGGCAGTGAAAAGGGTGAGCAGGGGACGGAGGTGTGTTCAGGATGGACGTTTGGGAAATGAAATTGCCGCCCTGAACACACCTCCGTCCCCTGTTCATCGGCCGGCCCGCGAAAGCTCACGGCAACGAGGGCTTTTTGATGGGAGATGTCAGCTTTCATTGACTTATCTGACGCATTGAATCATCATCATCGCACGTCAGACCAATGGAAGGAGCCTCCATGAAGAAGCACACGTTTTGGGCATATGCCGCGATCGCATGCATGGTCATGTGCGTCTGGACGGGCAAAGCCCACCGCTAAGGGTATTGAGCGCGGGCGGCTTCCGCGAGCTAAAGAAGCCGCCCTTTCGCCGTTCGCCCAGATAGATCCGTTTTCTCGCGGCTCTCATAGCGAATTGAGGCAACACTATTTCTCGTGGTATTGCGGGATCTCGGTCTTGTCGACTTCCTCCAGGTTATGGTCGTACACGTAGTGCTTCGTTTCGCGGGCGATGATGGCGGACAGGCCCAGGACCGCGATGCAGTTCGGGATGGCCATGAGCGCGTTCATCACGTCGGCCACATTCCATACCACGGAGCTGAGGTTGGAGACCGCGGCGCTGCCGGCGGCATCGCCGACCATCATGCAGCCCCAGAACACGAACAGCAGGAACACGATGTAGTAGGGGAGGACGGCCTTCTTGCCCAGAAGGTAGCTGATGGCGCGGTTGCCGTACTGGCTCCAGCCCAGGATGGTGGAGTACGCGAAGGTGACCAGGCCGATCAGCAGCACCAAGGGGCCGAACACGGGGATCTTCTCGAATGCGGCGGTCGCAAGGCCGGCGCCCGAGGAGATGGTGCCGTTAGCGATGGCCGTGGAAAGCTCGGGGTTCGCCAGCAGCGTGGTCATGAGCATCAGGCCGGTGATGGCGCACACCACGACGGTATCCCAGAACGTGCCGGTCATGGAAACGAGCGCCTGACGTGCGGGGTTCTTCGTGGTTGCGGAGGAGGCGACCAGCGGGGCGGAGCCCATGCCGGACTCGTTGGAGAAGATGCCGCGCTTGAAGCCGAATTGCAGGGCCAGGGTGACGGTGGAGCCGACCGCGCCGCCGGCGGCGCCTGCGGGGGTGAAGGCGCCCGCGATGATCTGGCGGATCGCCTCGCCCAGGAGCTGGCCGTTCATTCCGATGATGATCAGGCAGCACACTACGTAGAAGACGGCCATGACGGGGACCAGCTTCTCGCACACCTTGGAGATGGACTTGATGCCGCCCAGGATGACGATGGCCACAAGAGCCACAACCACGGCGCCCACCAGCCACTGCGGGATGGCCTTGCCGTCGATAAGCGAGGTGTTGTACAGCGCATCTGCCAGGGAGTTCGACTGCGTGGAGGCGCCGATGCCGAAGGCTGCCAACGATGCGAATAAGGCGAATAGGATGGCCAGGATGCGGCCGGCCTTCTTGTTCTTGAAGCCGCGCTCAAGGGCGTACATGGCGCCGCCGAGCATCTTGCCGGAGTGGTCCTTCACGCGGTACTTCACGCCGATGAACACCTCGGAGTACTTCGTGGCGATACCTAGGATGCCGGTGATCCACATCCAGAAGATGGCGCCCGGGCCGCCGAACAGCAGGCCCGTGCCCACGCCGACGATGTTGCCCGTGCCGATGGTGGCGGCAAGCGCGGTGGTAAGCGCGCCGAACTGGGTGATGTCGCCGTCGGCGTTGGAGGGGTCATCCTTGGTGACGGACAGCTTGATGCCGGTGCCGATCTTGCGCTGGATGAAGCCGGTGCGGATGGTCATGAAGATGTGCGTGCCAAGCAGCAGCAAAATCATGATAGGGCCCCACACGAAGCCATCGACGGCATCGATGACGTCAAGCGGGCTGGTAGCGGTGGCGATTCCCTCCGCAAGTCCGGTGAACGGCGTGATGAAGAACGATGTAAGGAAATCCTCCATGGCCTTCCCCCTTTCTCGTTGGGGAGAGCGCATGCGTCCGGGAGAACCGAAAGAGGAGGAGTCTCCCCGACGCATACTCTTTCCTCGCGTATATGACAGGGAAAACGCTACCGAAGGCAGTTTGCAGAATTGTTTCGATTTGGAAAACGAACGCGTTGCGGCATTAATTGCGTGCTATACGGCGGGGAAGGGGCGCTTTAAACGCGTCAGGCAGAATCGCCGGTTCCGTTAATGGGCGCTTCTGTTGTCGAAGCAGCATGTCGGCCTGGTGAAGAAAAAGCGTTTTGGCAACAAAAAAGTCGCCCGTTGGGCGGCTTGAACATTTGGTCGCGGGGGCAGGATTTGAACCTACGGCCTCCGGGTTATGAGCCCGTGTTTTCAGAAAGTTGTTCTTGTCTGATATTGTCTATTATAGTTTGAAAACACCAGGTCAGCAAGTTGGTATAGTTTGGTGCTTCTTGGGGGTGTTTGGAGGGTGGGACCACTTCGGGACCACCTACGGGACCATCTGAGCATATAATGCCCTTATACGAGAGCACGAGAAACAGAGGGCAGCATGGCCAAGGAACGCATAACCATAGACGGCGAGGGCTCCATCATCGAGGTGGAGCGCGGCAAGACCTACCGTATCCGCCACAGGCTGCCGCCGGCGGTGCCGGGCGGCAAGCGCAAGTGGTCGAAGATGCGCACCGTGCACGGCAACAAGGCCAAGGCCCGCATCGAGCTGGAGGCCTACCGCACGGAGCTGGAGGACATGCTCAACAACGAGCACGCCACGCTGAAGGTGGGCGCATACGCCCGCGAGTTCCACCAGCGCCGCCTGGACATGGGCACCCTCTCCTCTCTCTCACTGGAGCGCGACGAGATTGAGATCGCCCGCATCGAGGAGTACTTCGGCGGTGTGCCGGTGCAGGACCTGGACGCGGCCATCATCAACAGGGTGTACGCGAAGATGCGCAAGTCAGGAACAAGCGCCAGCGCGCTTTACAAAACGCACCAGAAGCTCAGCCAGGTGATGAAGCAGGCGGTGAAGGAGGAGATCATCCTGCGCAACCCCTGCGACCTCATCGACGACGTAAAGCGCCCCGAAGCCGCCGAGCGCCGCAGCCTCTCCGCCGAGCAGGCGGTCCAGCTTGCGCTGGACCTGAAGGAATGCGAGCGCAGCGGCCGCATCGTGGCCGTGTGGCTGGCCCTTGCCACCGGTGTGCGCCGCGGCGAGGCCCTGGGGCTGGTGTGGGGCAACGTCGACCTGGTACGCAAACGCATCCGCATCGAGAAGCAACTGGACTCCAAGGGGGTCCGCCGCGACCCCAAGAGCCACAAGTCCAAGCGCAACCTGGCAATCGACGACGGCACGATCGCCTTCCTGACCGAGTGGAAGATCATGCAGTCGGACCTGTTCTACCAGGGCGGCGACGTCCCCGACGACGCCCCCGTGTGCAGCAACGACACCGACGGCGCCTTCATCTCCCCCGCCGCCTTCGACAAGTGGCGCCGGGCATGGTTCGTCGACCACGGCCTGGGCACCTTCGAGAAGGTCGAGGCCTGGCACGACCGCAACGGGGTCAAGCGCTACCGTCGCAGCGGCTACAAGGGCTACAACCTCCACGAGCTGCGCCACACCCAGGCCACCCTGCTCATCGGCAGAGGCGCCGACATCAAGACGGTGCAGAACCGCCTGGGCCACTCAAGCGCCAGCCTCACCATGAACATCTACGCCCACGCCATCGAGCAAAACGACCGCGAGGCCGCCGACACCATCGGCAGCGTGCTGGGGTTGTAGAGCCCGCCGCTGTTCCGCCGCAACGGCCCCTTTCACTAAAACGATTTAACTTGTCACTAAAAACATCAGTCAAATTTTAGTGAGGTTTTTAGTGAGGCTCCCCAGTATCGGAACTAACCCCTCTTGGGAGCGCAGCCAAGGTCTCCGCGCAGAATACGAGGAAAATAATCCGAGCTACGGACACAAACTGCCGAAAACTAAATCCCTGCCTATCAGTAAAAAATCCGTTTATCACTAAGAATTTTGAGCGATGTGAAAATATTTTTTAGTGAGGCGATAGAATATTTGACTGAAATTGAAAGAACCGGTCAGGCAAGGAGCACAATGGACCCGGAAGAACTGACAGAAATCGTCGAAAGGCTGCGCATCCAGCACAACGATGACGAAAACGTCGAGGCAAAGAAGTGCGAGGCGAAGCTGAGCAACGACGTGTGGGAGAGCGTGAGCGCCTTTGGCAACACCTCAGGCGGACTCATTCTCCTTGGCTTGGACCAAGAGAACGGCTTCACCGTTCCCCCGAAATTCGACATAGACAAATCAATCGAGCAGTTCGTTTCCGGCATACAGCCGAGAGGCGGCAAGCTGACCAATCCACCCCAATACGACCTCGCAAGGGTGGGTTTCGAGGGAAGCCAGATCCTCGCCATCCGAATAGCCGAGGTCGACCTCGCGCGAAAGCCATGCTTCATCACGAGCCGTGGAGTGGAAAACGGCAGCTACAAGCGCGTTGCCGACAAGGATATGAAGCTCTCGGCGACAGAGATATTCGCCTTACAGAACGCACTGGTGCCATCGCCTGCGGACAAGGAGATTGTCCCAGAGGCATCCGTCAACGACCTTAGCGAAGAAACAATCGATAAAATCATTGCGAACGAGAAGGTGAACCATCCCAAGGCATTGCGAGGGGCAAAGACGATCCAGGCCCAGATGGCCCGACTGAACATAACCGACCAGAACGGCAGGATCAGGCTCGGCGGTCTCCTTGCGGCAGGCAACTACCCGCAGCAGTTCTTCCCCAAGCTGGCGGTTGACGTCATGGTCCATCCCGACATCGAGAAGTCAGCCCCGACGGGTCCCCGTTACCTAGACAGAACAGTGTGCGAGGGGGAGATCGGAGAGGTCATAGAGGACGCCGTTGCGGCAACCGCGAAGAACCTCAGGCGGATATCCGTCATAGAGGGAGCTGGCAGGAAAGACGAGTTGGAGATTCCCGAGGAGGTTTTGCGCGAGGCAATAGCGAATGCGGTCATCCACCGCGAATACGGGCCTCGCCACGTGGGCCAGTCTGTCACAGTCGACATCTATCCCGACAGGGTGGAGATCACGAACCCGGGAGGTCTCTGGGGCGGCAAGACCCTCGACAACATAGCGGATGGGACCTCGCTTTGCAGGAATGCGGCGCTCATGCGCTTGATGTCCGCAGTCGAGCTGCCCGGAGGGACCGGCAGGCCCGCCGAAGGCGGCGGAGGCGGTGTGCCTTTCATGATCAGGGTGATGCAGTCGAAGACGCTCACTGCACCGGATTTCAAGGCAGATATCGACAGCTTCAGAGTAAGGCTCGGCAGGAGCGGAACAGAGATAGCAGCGAACCGCGAATGGATCAGCCGTGTAACCAAACGGGAGCTATCGCAGCACGAGCAATCCCTGCTTCTCACCATGAAGAAGATGGGCACGTCGACGGTTCAGGAACTCCACAGAAGCTTGATGATCGACTCTGACGAGATCCGTGAGGCCGCCTCCCGATTCGAGAGGGAGGGCATAGTCTCTCACGTGTATACCGACACTTACAAGATGCTCGCCGACGATTCCGGCAAGCACCCCACGCCGGAAGTGGAAGACGTCCTGCTCTCCATACTGCAAACCGACAAGGCTTTGAGCATCCAGGAAATCGCAGAGATGATGGGGAAGACCGTTCCCAGCACCCGCTATCACGTCAAGAAGCTCGTGGACGCCGGACTCGCGGTACCAACCGCATCGTCCACAAGCCGAAGCAGGAAGTACCTGAGAAAGCAGGCATCGCTGTAATCGCTTGGCCACCGGCCAGTAGCATATACACCACGGCAAATGATGAAGCCGCAGCGTGACGGCTGTGAAGGATGTGACGGCCGCCTTGGGAGGCCCTCGCTAGCGCCGCCTGCGCTTCGCCTGGAAGATCGCGTTGAGGACCGAATCGAACACGTTGACGGGCTCCGGAGACAAGGGCTCCTCCGCAGGCTCGTCGACGCCGATTCTGATTTCGGCACCTGATTCCATGAAGGCATTGAAGTCATCTCGCAGCCTTACTGCAGCCTCGTCAACCTTTCCCCGGCTGAGACTCTGCCGGCATGCGTCGCTGCAGGTCTTTTTG
>ERZ838483.1651-NODE-1651-length-17440-cov-16.665171_pt1 | contig 17440 bp, 19 predicted proteins | sample MGYA00519939_ERZ838483 | MGnify/ENA primary metagenome ERZ838483 (study PRJEB31850, sample SAMEA3708836) | human gut metagenome | biome: human gut; feature: human-associated habitat; material: faeces | place: China | collected 2014 ... | reverse complement strand
GCTCTCTGCTGCACTGAGGCTTTGCAGCGCCTGAGGCGTTTCCCATAAAACCGCAGCGCCCCTGGTTTCCATGACAGGAAGCCGGGGGCGCTTTGTGTATGACTGCTCCTTGCAAACGCAGCCCATTCGTTCTATACACAACCGCCGGAATTTCGCCCTCACTTACAGTGCTGTCCCAATCCATGTCAACAGGAGAGCCGCAGGCCTCATCAAGAAGCACCGGCTCTTCAATTTTATTGCGGTTGATCAGCAAAAGAGAGTTGTCCATACAAGGAATGGCCATATATTTTTCAGTGCTATTTTTATAAACTAGCTGCCGGGTATAGGCCGTTATTGGAAACCACAAATATTTTGGCTGACCTTGGACTAAGATGCCTAAGTGCCCCCAAAATCCACCGGGAGAATGGATTGCTGTTGAATCATTTTTGACAAAGTAATTCATGCTGCTGACCGGAGTTTGAAAATAACCGTCGCCCAGTACACCAGTTACTCCGGTTCCAAGGCAATAGGAGACATCTCGCAGTTCTGCGAGGGGGACATCTTTACATAAAAAGATTTAAAAAGAAGCGGAGGCGGTGACTGGTTGAAAATTTAAGAGCGACTGAGTATAATAAGTCTGTAAAATGCTTTATTCAGGAAAAGAGGTCTGTATGGCAAAGTTTGTACCATTTATTATAAAAACAGACGGCAGTCAGAATATCAGTGTGAAAATCGTGCGTATGAAAAAGTCTGATGCGGTACAGACTGAAAAAGAACCCGTCTGGCAAACAAGCTGGTTGTCAGATTATATTCAGGATGATGCCTTTGAAAAGTATGCCTTAAAGACGAGTAATGGCGAATTGGTTGCGCTGGCTGCATACGAAATATTGGAAAATGACGTGATGGTTCATATTACCTACATTGAGAGCCAGCCGGAAAGCAATCCGACAATTGTCGGGCATTCTAAAAAGTATCAGGGCATTGGCCGAGTGTTGATTGCGTACGGAATCAAGCTGTCGATTGACCATGAATGCGGCGGGACGGTCACGTTCGAGGCAAAAGTTCCGGAGCTGGCAGAGCATTATGTCCGGGACTATGGAGCTTGTCCATTGCCGAGTTTTGGCGGAGCACCGCGTTATGAACTTTCTGGTGAGGCGGCAATGAACATCTTTGTAACTTACTTGAAATGAGGTGTGTTTGATGAGTGCAAAAGAATATTTTCAGCGTGATGCAGAGCGAGAGACATTTTATCGCACATTTTATCAAATTTGCAGACGCTTTAATGTCACATGGTCAACAGCAACGCCGGAAGTCCGAGCTTTTATTGAGGAAGTTACCCGTGTGACTTATGAACGGGAAAAAGCAAAGCGTAACGGAGTTTCTCTTAGTACAGTGAAGCCGTTCTTTGGAGATACAGCGTGTTAAAGAAACGGCAGATTACTGTTCCGAACGCTCTGCAATTTTGGCACCCGCTCAGGCTGCGATCAAGAACCCCCGCAAGGTTTTGCGTGAGGGATTGAGAAAGCACAAATAACGCAAACGAACCGCCCCGGTTTCCGTAACAGGAAGCCGGGGCGGTTTTTTGTGCACAAAAAGCGAGTAGAAACTTTGTGCTTCCCTACAAAACCATGAAAAATAATTGACAAGGGTGGGGAATCGGTGCTAGCTTTGAAAAAATAAAGCAAAAAATGCTTTAAAAATGTAAAAGTCCATCTTATAGTACAAGCACAATGCTATATCTATCTCGGAAAATAACACACACCGGACGAACAGGAGGCGCGGCATGAAACTGACCTACGCAAGGCTTCTGGCGGGCAAAACCGATTCGAATGACACGAGCCTCTGGCTGCCGCTCTGGATGCATCTGCGGGATACGGCAGAGATCATGGAATTGCTGGTGCGGAAGTGGCTGCCGGAAAGCGTGAAGAAAGCAACCGACCTGGACGAAGAAGCCCTGATCGCGCTGGCACGCTTTTTGGGCTGGACACATGATCTTGGTAAGAGCATTGTTGCCTTTCAGAGTATCCTGATGCCGCTGCTGCCAGAGGCAAAGCAGCGAATGGAGCGCTTTACCACCTTGACCTGCCCGGAGCAGGATCGGAAGAAAACACCTCACGCCCGGGCGAGCGAAGCGATTCTGATAGAGCTGAAGTGTCCGCCAGGAATCGCCTCCATTGCGGGGGCCCACCACGGAAAGCCGCAGGAGCAGGAAGAAGTGGAAGCTCAGCTGGTGAGCTGGACATGCAACTACTACCCCAAGGGAGAAAAGGCATTTTGGGAAAGCTGCTGGGATGAGTTGTTTGAGACAGCGCTGAAAGATTGCGGCTACGACGACCCGGCAGAGCTGCCGGACTTGACTCCGCCTACAGAAATTCTGCTGACAGGACTGCTTATCATGGCGGACTGGATCGCCAGCAATACCGAGTATTTTCCGTTGATCCCGGTAGAAGAACTGGGGAACGAAGTGGCTTATCCGGAGCGTGCGGAACGGGCCTGGAATAAATGGGATGAGAAAGACCTGACGGCACCCTGGGAGGCGCAGACTTCTATTGTGGACGCAGAGGAGTTCAAAGCGCGTTTTGGATTCCCGCCCAACGCGGTACAGGCTGCTGCCGTGGAAGCAGCCAACAGTGTGAGCGCCCCGGGAATTTTGATTTTAGAGGCCCAGATGGGTGTAGGCAAGACGGAGGCTGCGCTGGCAGCCGCGGAAATTCTGGCGGCGCGGTTTGGCGCGGGTGGAATCTTCTTTGGCTTGCCTACGCAGGCAACGGCAAACGGGATTTTGGGGCGGCTGGTGCAGTGGGCGGACAACCAGCCGGACAGGCTGCTAAAGTGCATCCGGCTGGCCCACGGCATGGCAGAGCTGAACGAAGAGTATATCCGCTTACAGGAGCAGACCGTTTCAGTAGAAGACGACTGGGACGATTCCGAGACAAACGGGCACCGGGTGCAGGTGCACCAGTGGTTCCGGGGCAGCAAGCAGGCGCTGCTGGCCTGCTTTGTCATTGGCACGGTGGACCAGCTGCTCATGGCGGCGCTCAAACAAAAGCATGTGATGCTGCGCCACCTCGGCCTTGCGGGCAAGGTGGTGATCATCGACGAGTGCCATGCCTATGATGCCTACATGAACCGCTACCTTGACCGGGCGCTGGAATGGCTGGGCTGGTATCGGGTGCCGGTGATCTTACTTTCAGCCACGCTGCCGGCCCGGCGGCGGGTGGAGCTGGTGGAAGCCTACCAGCAGAAGCGAACCTCCGCACCAGACGCACCGTGGAAGACCAGCTGCGGCTATCCGCTCCTGACCTGGACGGATGGGGAGGAAGTCCGCCAGACGACCATTCCGCTGGATACGCCCAGCCGGACGGTACAGACGGTTCCGCTGACGGAAGATGGCCTGCCCGGTTTCCTGCGCGAAAAGATGCTGGCGGGCGGCTGCGCGGGTGTCATCGTCAACACCGTTAAAAAGGCACAGGCCGTGGCCCGGATGCTGCGGGAAGCTCTGCCGGAAAAAGAAGTGCAGGTGTTCCACGCACAATTCCTGATGCCGGACCGCGCCGCGCGGGAGCAGGAGCTCATGGAGCGGATCGGCAAGCACTCGACTCCGGCCCAGCGGGATGGACTCATTGTGGTGGGCACGCAGGTGCTCGAACAGTCGTTGGACATTGATTTTGACGTTATGGTGACGGAACTTTGCCCGATGGACCTGCTGCTACAGCGCATTGGCCGTCTGCACCGCCACACCTGGCGCTGCCGCCCACAGCCGATGCAGGCAGCAGTCTGCGCAGTGCTGGATACCGGAGAGGATGCCTTTGATGAGGGCAGCGCGGCAGTCTACGGCAAGTGGCTGCTCTGGCGGACACGGGAACTGCTGCCTCAGACCATCCGCCTGCCGGAAGAGATCTCCCCGCTGGTACAGCAGGTGTATGGCTGGGCGGCGGAGGACAAACTGCCCGAAGATGCCGCCAGTGAGAAGCTGTGCCATAACTATGAACTGGAACAGGGAAAGCGAAAGGACCGGGCAGAGGCTTATCTGGTGCATCACCCGAAGGTGTATAAAAAATTCCCCCGGCTCAATACGCTGGACGGCTGGATGGCAGACGAGGGCGCCTGTTCTGACCCGGCGGCCCGGGCGGCTGTCCGTGACGGCGACCCGTCTGTTGAGGTGCTGGTCATGGTGCAGGGGCGAGATGGCAGCATCCATTTCCTGCCGTGGCAGGAGGGAGGCCGGACAGTAGCGTCCGACTGCCCGCCGCAGCCGGAGGAGGCGCTGAAGATCGCGCGGCAGAAACTGCGGCTCCCGGCAGTGTTTGGCAAGGAATGGAACGTGAAACGCGTCATTGACGAGCTGGAAGCGGACAACCGCCGTCTGCTGGCCCAATGGCAGCTCTCCCCGATGCTGCGCGGGGAGCTGGTGCTGCTGCTGGATGAAACGCTGACGGCCCATCTGGCGGGGATGACGCTCCATTATGACCGTGAGAATGGTCTGATTTATGAAAAGGAGGAAGCTGATGCAGGAAATTGAGTTTAACCTGTTGACGGAACCCTGGGTCCGTGTCCGTCTGCCGGACAATACCGTGCAGGAAGTTTCTCTGACGGATGCACTGGTCCATGCGCAGGAGTACATGGACCTGGCAGGGGAGATGCCCACCCAGGACGCGGCCATGCTGCGGCTGCTGCTGGCGGTGCTGTTTACGGTCTTTTCCCGCGTGAACGAAGTGGGGGAGCCGGAGCCGCTGGAAGACGAAGAAACCGCTCTGGAGCGCTGGGGAGCGCTGTGGGAACTGAAACATTTCCCGGAGCAGCCCATCCGGGACTATCTGGAGCAGTGGAAAGACCGCTTCTGGCTCTTCCACCCGGAGCGGCCATTTTGGCAGGTGCCGGAAGCAAAAATTGGAAGCCCATTTAAAGGCGGAAAATTAAACGGAGAAGTGTTTGAAAGCGAAAACAAAAACAATATGTTTGCATCTTATGCTGGTGTGGAAAAGAATGCACTGACATATGCACAAGCAGCAAGGTGGTTGGTATTTCTCAATAACTATGACGATGCAGCCGCAAAGAAAAAAGCAAAGGATAGACCCAGCATGAGCCCGGGATGGCTGGGGCAACTGGGTCTTGTATATGTGAAAGGTGTAAATCTGTTTGAAACACTGATGCGAAATCTGATGTTTTTAAACGACAGGGCAGAGCTTTGGGAAAAAGGAAGACCCAATTGGGAACTGGAAGAACCAAGAAGCGAAGAGCGGACGGAAATCGTCTGCCCGGGTAATTATGCAGAACTTCTAACAATGCAGTGCCGACGGATATGGTTGGAACGAGAAAATGAAAAAGTGGTCCGGTATACATTGTTGGGTGGAGATTTCTTTGATAAGAAAAACGCATTTGCAGAACCCATGACACTATGGGGACTCCGGAAGCAAACGAAAGAGAGCCCAGAATGCTATCTCCCGCAAAAACACGATATGGAGAAAATGCTCTGGCGGGAATTTTCCTCGATTATAGGTGACGGAAAGCATATTCCGGGCGTGGTGCAGTGGAATGGTTATTTACAAAGATGTGGTTTTTTAAAGAAAAAAGAAATCCTGCAAATATGTGCTGTTGGTGTTGAATATGGAGCGCAAAGTGCATCCATGAAAGGGGTCTATGCAGACCAGATTGCAATGAGCCTTTCTCTGTTAAATGAGCTGGGCTATGGCTGGCAGAACCGCATCACTGATGAAATTAGCCGGTGCGAGCAGGCAGCCTCTCTGGTGGGGCACTTGGCGCAGGATATTGCCACTGCCGCAGGCGATAAAAACGGAAATGCCAGCGCCCCGGCCCGTTCCCAGTTCTATTTTGCAGTAGACCAACCGTTCCGACAGTGGCTGCGGAGCATCGCCCCGGAAGAAGACGACATGACCGAAACCACAGCCCGCTGGCAGGGGATCGCCCGAGGCATTGCAGAGCAGCTGGGCCAGCAGATGGTGCTGGAGGCTGGCAGCGCCGCGCTGGTAGGGCACCGGGTCAAGCTGGACGCCGGGAAAAAGACCGAACGGATGGAGCTGTACACGGCTCCCAAAGCTTATAACCGCTTCCGGGCGGGGCTGTACAAACTTTACCCGAAAACAAACGATGAGGGAGGAACGGCATGAGTGAGAAAAACGAGAGCCGCACACAGGCCATCAGGGGCTATGTGGACGGCAAGATTCAATGGCTCTGGGGTCTGCCGGAGAACCAGCGGCGTGCAGAGCTGGCAAAGCTGCGACGGGGCATCGGACATGCACCCGGGGAGCTTCCAGACCTGTGGGGCGGCCTTTTGCAGGGGATGCCTGCGAGCTTTTACGGCACAAATGGCCCCTCCCATGAAGAGTGGGCGGTCTATCTGGCACTGACCCTGTATGCCCTGCACCAGCAGAGCAACGATACTGTGTGCGTGAGCCAGCTCGGCTGCACGCTGGGCCGGGCCGTGCGCAGGCTGGCGGAGCAGACCGTGGCCAGTGGGCCGGACTGGACCGAGAGCAGCATTCTGCGGCGGTTCAACGCGCTGGCTACCGCCGAAGAAATTACCGAGATCAGCCATCATCTGCGGGGCATGATTCAGCTGCTGCGGGCCGCAAAGCCGGACAGCATCCCGCTGGATTACCCGCAGTTGGCTGTTGACCTGTACGGGCTGCAGTGCGATGCCCCGCAGCTGGCACAGCTGCCCGCCAACATCCGCCTGCGGTGGGGGCAGGACCTCTACCGCTACGAGAAGAACGAATCGTCCGAGACGCAGGAAAAGGAGAACTGACTTATGAAAAAGCGTTTGTATGTTGACTTCCATGTGCTGCAGACTGTGCCGCCCAGCTGCATCAACCGGGACGATACGGGCAGCCCCAAAACGGCCGTTTACGGCGGCGTGACCCGCGCCCGGGTCTCCTCTCAGGCGTGGAAGCACGCCATGCGGCAGGCCTTTGTAGAGGAAAGCCTGCTGGACGAAGAGGATGTGGGCAAGCGCACCAAAAAGGTGACGGAGCTGGTGGAAAAGGAGATCGCCGCCCTTGCCCCGGAAAAAGATGCCGCCAAGTTGGCAAAGGAAGTAGTAAAAAACACAGGGCTCAAAGTTAACGAGAAGAAAGATGAGAAAAAGCTCAAAACGCTGATTTTTCTGAGTAAGGCGCAAGTAAGTGCTTTGGCGGAACTGGGAATTGAGGGTTGTACAGAGGCCAAAAAGTATAAAGATGCTTTGGGTGCAGCTCCTTCGGTAGATATGGTGTTGTTTGGCAGAATGGTGGCTGAGGCAGCTTCGCTGAATTACGATGCCGCCGCACAGGTGGCCCACAGCATCTCTACCCATGCGGTGCAGAACGAATACGACTACTTTACCGCTGTGGACGACTGTCCGGATAGCGACAACGCGGGTGCAAGCCATTTGGACACCAAAGAATATAACTCAGCGACTCTATACCGCTATGCAACCGTCAATGTGATGGAGCTTGAACGCCATCTGGGCGCGAAAAAAGCAGCCGAAGTGGTGAGGAGTTTTGGTGAGGCGTTCATCCGTTCCATGCCTACGGGTAGTCAGAACACCTTTGCCAACCGCACTCTGCCGGATGCCGTCTATGTGACCATCCGGGAGGACCAGCCCGTGAACCTCTGTGGTGCCTTTGAGCGGGCGGTGCGGAAGAGCGCGGAGGGCTACGCGGAGCCCTCCAAGAACGCGTTGCAGGCCTATGCACAGCAGCTGTATCAGAGCTTTGCGGAGGCCCCTGCAAAGAGCTTTACCGTGGGCACCGGGCTGGAAGCACTGGCCCCGGCCCAGCCGCTGAACACCATGCTGGATGCACTGGAAGAAGCTGTTAAGGAGAACCTGACCGGAAACGAGGTGGAATGATGGCAACGCTGTTGCTTCGGTTGGCAGCGCCTTTGCAGGCATGGGGCGCGGATTCCAAATTCGAGACCCGGAAAACGGCTCGGGAGCCTACCAAGAGCGGAGTGATCGGCCTGCTGGCCGCGGCGCTGGGCCTGCGGCGGGATGAGACCGAGCCATTGACCCGGCTGGTGCAGCTGCGCTTTGGCGTTCGGGTGGAGCGGGAGGGCCAGCTGTTGGTGGATTTCCACATGGCCCGTAACGAGGAGAAAGACCGCTCCTATGTCACCTACCGCCATTACCTCGAAGATGCTGTTTTTCTGGTGGGCCTGGAAAGTGAAGATACCGCTTTGCTGCAGGAACTGGCAGAGGCGCTGACCCACCCGGTGTTTCCGCTGTATCTCGGCCGCCGTGCCTGCCCGCCCACTCTGCCGCTCTGCCTGGGCCTGCGGGAGCAGGGCCTTGTGGAGGCCTTGCAGGCAGAGCCCGCACTCTGCCCCGGCGGGCCCAAGCCGACCCGCATCGTGGCGGATTCCGCACCGCTGGAGCCGGGGGCTGTCCCGCAGCGGGATGTGCCTCTCTCCTACGACCCGCGGCACCGGCAGTACGGTTACCGCTCGGCCCGGGAGATCTCCCTCCGGCAGCCCGCAGGGGCCCCGGAGCCGACCGCCCATGACCCATTCTGTGAATTGTGAGGTGAAGTGCAGATGTATTTATCCCGTGTAGAGCTTGACCCCACCCGCCGCAGTACCATGACGGCGCTGGCGGCACCACAGAAATTCCATGGCGCGGTGGAAAGTGCCTTTTCCGGGGAGCGCCGCCGTCGGTTGTGGCGGCTGGACCGGCTGGGCGAAAAGCTGTATCTGCTTCTCCTCAGCGAGGAGATGCCGGACCTCTCCGGCGTTGTGGAGCAGTTTGGCACCGGAGCGGCACCAGAGTCCCGGAATTATGACCCGCTGCTGGCGCGGATCACACCGGGCAGCCGCTGGCAGTTTCGGTTGGCGGCCAACCCCACCAAAAGCTGCAAAGACGCCCAAAAACCCGCAGCGCGGGGAACCGTGGCCGCACACTGCACGACACAGTACCAGAAGCAGTGGCTGTTGGATCGCGCCGCAAAGCACGGCTTTGCCCTGACGGAGGATTCCTTTACCGTGACCCGGGTGCAGTGGCACCACTTTGCCAAGTGCGGCACCCGCCCGGTGTCGCTGCTGGCGGTGACGTATGAGGGCGTTTTGCAGGTGACGGACCCCGAGGCGTTCCGGAACCTGCTGTGTCAGGGCATGGGCCGGGGCAAAGCCTACGGCCTTGGCCTGCTGACCGTGATGCGTGGAGGATAAGACCATGGCGGAGATGCCGGGCATGATCCGGCCAGACCTGCAGACGCTGCCGCAGGTGAAAGACCGGATGACCTTTTTGTACCTTGAACTCGCCCAAGCTTGCGGTCAGATGCTGGATGGAACTTTTCCCCGCATACGCGGGGGTGATCCCTCTTTCAGCAGCAGTTCATACGGCATCTCGATCTTTTCCCCGCACACGCAGGGGTGATCCCATGGACGGTGCCAGCAAGTTTCATTTCGACTGCTTTTCCCCGCACACGCGGGGGTGATCCCGCGCCCGGAGCCAGTTCCACGCTGGTTTTGTCCTTTTCCCCGCATACGCGGGGGTGACCCTATGCAGCGGTCAGACCTCACCGTCTACGAACACTTTTCCCCGCATACGCGGGGGTGATCCCAAGTCCAACCAGACCGCACAGATGCTGATGGACTTTTCCCCGCATACGCGGGGGTGATCCCACCGTCATGAAGAAGAATTTTCCCGGCGGACACTTTTCCCCGCATACGCGGGGGTGATCCCAGGGTGTAGACATCAAAACTCATGCCGACAGGCTTTTCCCCGCACACGCGGGGGTGATCCCATTTCCAAAATGAAAAGTATAGCCGTGTTCCACTTTTCCCCGCATGCGCGGGGGTGATCCCATGGACTCAAAGAAAGGATGATGCAAACGAAACTTTTCCCCGCATGCACGGGGGTGATCCCGTGGGGCAGATGTGTCTCAACCAGAGCAAAGACTTTTCCCCGCATGCGCGGGGGTGATCCTCACACGGCGATTGAGCGCAACACCAGCGACATCTTTTCCCCGCATGCGCGGGGGTGATCCTTACCCCCGTATCATCCGAAAGAAGGGTCTGACCTTTTCCCCGCATACGCGGGGGTGACCCTATGCAGCGGTCAGACCTCACCGTCTACGAACACTTTTCCCCGCAAACGCGGGGGTGATCCTCGGACGAGGATTGACCCGGTTCAGGATGGTGTCTTTTCCCCGCATACGCGGGGGTGATCCTAGCAGCGTCTTGGACATCTCTTTCAGGTTGAACTTTTCCCCGCACACGCGGGGGTGATCCAAACCAAACGTAACGGCTGGGGTGGACAGAACATCTTCTCCGACATGCTCAGAACACTATTTTTTCTCCGCAAAGCAAAAGCAGCGACCTTGTTCATTCAATCGAACCAGGTTACTGCTTTTTGCATGTGTGAAATTTTAACGATTTACAGCGGCGTTTTACAACTTTTTCTGGAGCTCGGCTTAGATATCGGTGAGGCATTCCAACAAAAGGGGATTGAACGCGCCGCATTCCCCGTTCAGGATCATCCGCATGGCAGTCTCGTGGGAGAACGCCTCTTTGTAGCAGCGCTCACTGGTCAGGGCGTCGTACACATCGGCCAGGGAGACGATCTGCGCGCTGATGGGGATGTCATTGCCCTTGAGGCCGTCCGGGTAGCCCCGGCCATCCCAGCGCTCATGGTGCCAGCGGGCGATGTCGTAGGCGGTTTGCTGCAGGGGTTCATGTCCTCAATGGCGTGATTGCGGGTCATGTTCTGGAGCACGGCAAAGCCATCTTTCACGGGCACGTTGATATCCAGCAACACCAGCACGATGGCATTCTTTTGGGCTTTTGCCTGGTACATCAGGGAATCGGCACGGTGGACGGCCTCTTCCAGCGGGTCCGCAGAACACTGCAGCACCGCACCGATGCTCAGCGAAAGGTGCAGATGGGGGTAGCCGGGGAGGGTGGTCTCCTCTTTACTAGAAATCGTTTTCGGCTTCTGTGCAACAATTTTCTGCGGGGTGGGGGTAAAATGAGCAAAAGATTGCAATAAAATCAAAAATCTGGTATGATAAAAAGACGTTTCGCATTGTATCTGTATAGGAGGGAAAAGCCATGCTGATTCCGGTTGTTTTATTTATCATCGGCCTGCTCTGCCTGATCAAGGGCGGCGACTGGTTTGTGGATGGCGCTTCGGCGCTGGCCCGGCGGTTCCACCTGCCGGAGCTGCTCATTGGTGCCACGGTGGTGTCCATCGGCACCACCCTGCCCGAGGTGATGGTCTCCACCATGTCGGCGGTGTCCGGCCATGGTGAGATCGCCTACGGCAACGCCATTGGTTCTGTCATCTGCAACGCGGCGCTCATCGCGGCCATTACCATCGCCGTCCGCCCGGGCAAGGTGGACCGTAAGACGCTGGGGATGCCAGTGGCGTTCTTCTTTGCGGCGGCAGCGATCTACTGCGTGGCAGCCTACGGCTTTGGCAAGTTCACCCGGCCTATGGGCCTCATCATGCTGGCCCTGTTCGTGGCCTATATGGTGGCCAACGTGCTCCAGATGAAAAACGCCCCGGCGGGCGCTGAGGCCGAGGCCGAAGCAGAGGCTGCCGAGGAAGAAATGACCCTGACCAAAACGCTGGTGCTTCTGGTGGCGGGTGCCGTGCTCATCGCCGTGGGTGCCAACCTGCTGGTGGACAACGGCACCCTCATTGCCCAGGCGCTGGGCGTGCCCGAGTCCGTCATTGCACTGACCTTTGTGGCCCTGGGCACCTCGCTGCCCGAGCTGGTCACGGCCATCACGTCCCTCGTCAAGGGCTGCAGCGACCTCTCGCTGGGCAACATCGTGGGTGCCAACGTCTTCAATCTGGTGCTGGTCAGCGGCGCGTCCGTGACCATTGCGCCGTTCACCATCCCCCAGAGCTCCACCCTGTTTGGCATCAATTCCAGTCTGGTGCTGGACCTGCCCGTGATGCTGGCCGTCATGGTGCTCATGTGTGTCCCGGCGCTGGTGCGGGGCAAGCTCTCCCGGGTGCAGGGCGTGCTGCTGCTCTGCATCTATGCGGCGTTCTGCGCCATCCAGTTCACCATGTGAGCTGGGGCTGAAACGGAATCAAAACCACAAAAACGTCCCGCAGGGCCTGAACCCTGCGGGACGTTTTGTGGTATCATGACGAAATATTACTTTGAATAAGACTCCCAGCGGACAGAGGCGTCCAGCTGGGCGGGGGTCAGGTTGAACACGGCGTCAATGAGGTCGGTGCGGAACGTGGCGTTGCCGGTGCCGTGGGCAAGGCGGCGGGCCTCGGCCAGCTCTCCCGCAACCCCCATCGTCGCCGCCGCCGCGCAGGCCGCCGCAAAGGGCTGGCCGGGCATGGCCCCGCAGAACGCGCCCATGAGGGCGGTGAGCATACAGCCGCTGCCCGTGACGCGGGACATGGTGGCGCAGCCGTTGTGGAGCAGAATGGTTTCTCTGCCGTCCGTCAGCACGTCGATGGGGCCGGAAACGGCCACCACGGCCCCAGTCTGCACGGCCAGCGCTCTGGCAGAAGCCACGGTGCGGGGGAGGGTCTTCTCCGTGATCTGGTCGGCGTCGCTCACGTCCACGCCGCTGCCCGCCGCCCGGCGCTGGGCCAGAGCACGAATCTCCGACGCGTTGCCCCGGATGACCGCAAACTGCACGGCATCCAGCAGCCGGGCCGATTCCGCCCGGCGGAGGCTGGTGTTGCCGGCGCCCACAGGGTCAAAGACCACGGGTTTGCCTGCCCGGTTGGCCGCCTGCCCGCCCAAAATCATGGACTCCACTTTGTCGATGGCACCCAGATTGCACAGCAGAGCGCTGGCGGCGGCAGCGGTCTCCTGCACTTCCCGGATGTCCGAGGCCATGGTGGGGGAGCCGCCCACGGCCAGAAGGATGTTGGCGCAATCGTTGACGGTAACAAAGTTGGTGATGCAGTCCACCAGCGGGGCGCGGCGGTGCACCTGTTCCAGAGCAGAACCAAAGTTCATGGAGAAAAGCCTCCTTGTGTTATAAAAAAGAAGAGGTCTTGCCGGGGTCAATAAAGCCCTCGCCGTACACTTCGCCCGCCTCCGTGACCATGACCATGCAGCCAGGGTCGATGCGGTAGGCGGCGGTGCGGATGCGGTAGACCTGGGGCCGGGCGCAGACGCAGAGGAGCATCTGCCGCTCGGTGTTGGTGTAGGTGCCAATGGCCTTGAGCATGGTGGAGCCGCGCTCGCACTCGCGGGAGATCTCGTCGGCGATCTCCTGCCCTTTTGTGGTGATGATGGTGAGCATCTTGCTGGAAGAGCTGCCGTACATGACCTTATCAATGACCAGCGAGGTGATGACCGTGGTGACGAGGCCGTACAGAACGGAATCCACCGTGCCGAACACGGGCCAGCCCAGCAGGATGACGACTAGATCAATGCCGCCCGTGACCGCCCCGATGGAGAGGTGGGGCCGCAGCACCTTGATGGACATGGTGAGGAAATCCGTGCCGCCGCTGGAAGAGCCCCGCATGTAGAGCAGGGCCAGCGCGAAGCCCCAGGTGACGCCTGCAAACAGGGCTGCCACCAGCGGGTCGCCGGTATAGCAGCCCACCCGGGCAAAGACGACATCCTGAAAAACGGTGCACCACACCATGCTCACCAGCGACTTTGCCAGAAAGGCCCGGCCCACAAAGCGGATGCTCAGGGCCACGAGAGGCAGGTTGAACACCAGCGTGGTGATGCCCACGGGCAGGTGCCACAGGTAGTTGACGATGAGGGCCAGGCCCGAGATGCCGCCGGGGGCAAAGTCTGAGCCGCGGGCAAAGTAGCAGATGCTGAGGGCATACAGGAACCCGGCGGCCAGATTGTACAGCTGGTCCACCACGAGGGTGCGCTTGTTCATAAAAATCGCCTCCCGGTATCGAAACAAAAAGAAATTACTGGATGGAAGCCGCCAGAGCGGGGATCTCGCTCAGATTCCCGATGTGGAAGCGGGCCGCGCTCTGGTCAAAGGGGAAGCGCTCGTCCCGCAGGGCGGCCACAAGGCCCCCGGCGGCCGCGCCCGCCTGCACGCCGTAGGTGGAGTCTTCCACGATAAGGCATTCCGCCGGGCGGCGGCCAAGCCGCGCCATGGTGTGGAGATAAATTTCAGGGTCGGGCTTGCTGGCTTCAAACTGCTCCCCGCTGACGATGACGGGGAAAAACTCCATCAGCCCGCACTCGCCCAGCACCTGCCGGATGTTGCTCATGGGGCTGGAGCTGGCCAACGCCAGCTGCAAGCCCATGGCCCGCAGCTGCTCCAGCATGGGGCGGGCTTCCGGGCGGAGGATCTCGGGGAAGTGGATGGGTTCGTTTTCGTCGGCCTGCATCAGCTCTTTTTCAAACTCCGGGGTAAAGGGCACCCGGCAGAGCCTGGCCATAAAGCGGGGATACTCCTGGCTGGACATGCCCACGGTGGGGTACATGCTCTCCAGAGTGACCCAGGGGTATTTTGTTTGCAGGTTGCGGGCCTGCATCCCGAGGTAGACGGGTTCGCTGTCGATGAGCACACCGTCCATATCAAAGATCACGGCCCGGATGGGGGATGGCATAAGAACGCTCCTTTCCGGCGGCGGGTTCACCGCGGATGCTCCTGATGATAGGCCTTTTTCTCAGCGTACATTTTCTGATCCAGCTCATTGAGGAAACTCTCGGTGGAGCGGCCATTGTACCGGGCCAGGCCCATAGAGAACGAAAGCTTGAACGGAGCGGTTGTGGTCTGGTTGAAATGGCGCAGGCCATCCTCAATGGCGGCCCGGGTATCTTCCAGCATTTTGCCATTGCCGCGGCTCAGCAGGATGACGAATTCATCGCCCGCCATCCGGATGGCAACAGCGTCCTCCGGCAGGGAGGCGGAAAGGATTTTGCCGATCTCCCGAATGGCCCGGTCGCCCATAGAGTGGCCGTAGCGGTCGTTGATCTTTTTGAAATCGTTCACGTCCATCATGATGCCGTACAGCTGGCGGGGGTTCGTCTTGTGAGCTTTCTCAAGATAGAAGTTCATGTATTTGCGGTTGAACAGGCCGGAAGTCTCGTCCACAAAGGTGTTGAAGTTTTGCAGCTGGATGTGGATGAAGACCATCGCGACCGCTACGGCCAGCCAGCCTGTGGACAGACCGTAGAATATGCCTTGGACGACGGTGCCCAGGATGCAGGGGATGACAAAATAGAACACCGGGAAAAACTCAATGGTAATGCCGGTCTGTTTGGAGCGGGTGACTCGATAAATACTCTCGGCAAAGTAAAGGAACAGCGTGGCATAAAGGAGAAAATTCAGCGGGCCGCGAGAGTAGACATTTTCTGCCGAGACGTGGAAGATGAGCCCGGTGCCGAACAGGTTGATGACCATGAGAAGCTGTACGAGGAGGAGCGGAATGCCCAGCGTCAGGATTTTCCGGTGCAGCCGCCGGGTGCTGCGGTAGATACGGAAATCCACGAACAGGCACCACAAAAAGCCCACCAAAACGGTGGAACCGGTGCAGAGGGTATTGGTAAGGACAACGAGCGTGTGACAGCCCCGGAACGGCTGCCCGTCAATGAGGAAACTGATGGTCTCGGTGACCAGCGCGACCAGCGTGACCGCCAACATTCCATCGTAAAGGACGGCACCGGTCTGTTTTGTCTCACTGTTCCGGACGCGGAGGAGGAACAGAAAGACCACAAGGATGATACCGGTTCCATTTGCGACCAGAATTTCCGGAATGTTCATGGGAAGCCTCCTTTCGCCGTCAGGGGATGAAATATATGAAAAATCATTTCCTGATGCAAGGACTTTATCCAGTTGGAATTGCGGGATCGTATTCAGCCGGTCGAGTCGTTCAAGCTCCTTTCGGCGAAAACAGGACATACGATCAATCTTATTATATCATGAAAATGGAGCTTGCCAAGGGGAAGAGAAAACGTGATGGCCCTGTTCGAGTCCTGTACCGTCCACATCGCTCCAACGTAAGTCAGGGGCGGAACAAAAAAGAGAGCCGCCAACTTACGTTGGAGACTCTCTTTCATCAAGTGGAGCATTGTCCACAGCAGTCGAACCCGAAAGGTTCATTCCAGATACTGCGGCAAATTCCAAGCACCGCGCAACACACGGTGGACTTCCACAGTCTTTATTTCATCGTTGACTCGGTAAAACACCAAATATTGGTCAACGACCATCCTACGATAAGCAGGATCAAGGTGGTAGACCTCGCACATTTTCGGGGTATCGCCTAATTTTGTAATCTTCTCCCGCAGCTCTTTCAGTACGCGGCTGGCCGTTTTAGGATAAAAGCCAGACAGATACCGGGCAATCTCATTCAAATCCTGCACAGCAAGGGGTAGATATTTAATTTTATACGTCATACTGCTTGCTCAGCGTCTCCCATACGCTTTCGTGGTCTGCCCATTGCGTGTCGGGGTCAGCCGCCTGCTGTTTTGCTTTTGCAAGCTCCTCGGCTACATACCGCTGGTGCAGGAACTCCTCGTACTTGGCGTAGTCCTCAATGTTGATGAGAACTGATTCTCCACGGCCATGATTCGTGATGATCACATGGTCATGATCTTTGAGCATCTCCGAAATTTCGGCGTAATGGTTGCGCAGATCCCGGGAAGGGCGAACGAATGTCTGCATCATACGAGACACCTCCTATCAAGATGATTGTATCACAAAATGACTACGAGCGCAAGGCGGATGATTCTGACGGTGAGGGCAAGAACCGTCCCGTGGCCACAAATTTTCAATTGCTGAAAATTCTTGCTCCCTTTGGAACAGCTTCTTGTTGGGGCGTGCCTGCCACAGACCCTGCTTCTGAGGTTGCGACAAACCAGGAGTTATCGAACCGCACTTGTGATTTCTTCTAATGTGTCCTGGCGAAGCCACTTTCCAAATACTTGAGAATTCTTTGACGGCAGATAACCCAAATTCGTATATCCCAGCTTCTTCAAAAGGCTCATACTTGGAATGTTTTCTCTTTCAGTAAAACAGATAAAATCCCACTGAGGATAGTGCTTGTGTAAATACTCAATTAAAGAGGACAAGGCTTCATAGGCGTAACCGCTTCGGTGAACTTTATAAGAAAATGTGTACCCTAAAGAAATTGTGCCCTCGTTAGGCATAACGACGATTTCGCCAATCATGACATCCGTTTCTCTTAATGCAACACTAATCATAGTCGGCGATGCGATATTCAGGGCATTGTCTTTATTACGCTCGATCAAAGCAACAATATCCTTATAATCTTTCGTCTGGCCTCGTTGATATTTCGAGCATCGCTCGTTATTTCGATAATCAACCATCTGAATCGCATCTTTAGGACTTACATTTCTTAGTCTGAGCCGATTTGTTTCTAAAAAGGTCATCTTCTCATCCTTTCACATTCCGGCTTATGGGCCGAGTAGCCCTTTCTCAAAACCTCCGATAAACAAAAAACGTACCCGAACCCTTTCTCGTAAAGAATCGGGTTCGTACGACCTTGGTAGACATTCCTACGGGTCCAGGAACCGCGGGCTAAGCAACAGCCCACTGG
>ERZ838483.1650-NODE-1650-length-17477-cov-6.283033_pt1 | contig 17477 bp, 17 predicted proteins | sample MGYA00519939_ERZ838483 | MGnify/ENA primary metagenome ERZ838483 (study PRJEB31850, sample SAMEA3708836) | human gut metagenome | biome: human gut; feature: human-associated habitat; material: faeces | place: China | collected 2014 ... | reverse complement strand
TCTGGGGAAACCGCAACATCCTCTCCAAGACCGGGCCGGGGCAGACCTTCGCGGAGGTGTTCGCCTGCGCGCCGGGAGCGGTGCTGAACGTGAGCGTAGAGGCGGAGAGCGCGGTGACGGTGATGTTTCTGCACATAAGGCGCGTTTTGAGCGTGTGCCCCTCCGCCTGCTCCCACCATAGCCGGATCATCCGCAACCTGCTGGGCGAGTTGGCGGAGAAAAACCTGCGGCTCAATGAAAAACTCACCCACATGGGCCAGCGCACAACGCGGGCAAAGCTGATGTCCTATTTTTCCGCCGAGGCGCAGCGCCGGGGCGGTTATGAATTCGACATTCCGTTCTCCCGCCAGCAGCTTGCGGATTACCTCGGTGTGGAGCGCAGCGGGCTGTCGCTGGAGCTTGGAAAAATGCGGGATGAGGGCCTACTCGACTTTCACAAAAGCCATTTTATTTTGAAGGTGTGACAGCTTATCCATCGTACAGCTATAACAATAAAAAGTAGCCCCGGTTTTTCATACTGTTTGCCCACTTTGCGAAGGACTTTTATGCGCAATGGCTTAAAATGAGAGGGTCCCCACTGAAATTCAAGTGTATTTCAGTGGGGACCCTCTCATTTTCGTTTTTACACTTTCGCGCAGAAATCCCAAAGGCTTTTTGCGGCTCCGGGCAGAGCAGGTGCTTCAATTCCTGAAGCCCCAATGGTGGACGGAGCGGGAAGATCACCGTGCGCTGGCCGCACTTTTGCTGAAAACGCAATCATTGATCCGGGCAACACGGTAGACTTAAACGGGCGGGTAGCTATACAGCTGCCCGCCCACTTTTAATCTTTAGACGCGTCCAGCGCGCTCCGAATCATGGAAGTAATCATTGTAATTTGCCTTGGTGTGGCAGTCTGCCACAACTCTAAAAGCACATCCATGTTTTGAAGTTCCATGCTGGGTAAAACTTCTGCCAACAAATAGGTTGGCGAGACTTTCAATGCTTCACACAGCAAAACAAATACTTGTAGACTTGGAACTTTTGCTCCTGATTCGATTTGTCGGAGATAGGTTGCATTAATGTTGCAGGCTTCTGACAGACGCTCACTCGTCCAGCCCCGTTCCTTGCGTGCGATATTGATTCGCTTTCCGAGTAGCTTCTTATCCATGTGTTCGCCTCCATTTGTGCGCTATAAGTATTTATTTTGTATGCTTATAGCTTACATTCCTGTTGACGTGAAAAATAGCGGCTGTTAGAATACAAATTGTAAGCCAATAGACTACATAAAAGCTGGTGGGAATATGGAAAAAGAGTACCGTTGCGCGATCATAGGCCAGCATCCCATGCGATTTCCGTGGGGGTTTGACGAGGAAGACACCCAATGTCGCCGAATGAAACTGGAACTGGCTCAGTGTATTATGGAACTGCGTCAATGTGGAGTGACAGAATTTCAAGTTGCCTGTGACCCCGGCGTGGGATTGTACGCCGGGGAAATCGTCAATATCACAAAGCAGAATGACGAGGCCATGCGCCCTGTTTGCGTAACCCCTTTTGAAGAACAGGCTACCAAGTGGACGCCGCAGCTGCGTGAACGCTATTCCGATATGCTGGCGGACTGCACCGACCTTTCCTGTGTGGACTATCAGGAGACACCTAACGCACAGCTTATGGCTTATCGGCGGATCGTCAAGCAGTCTGATATGTTGCTGGCCGTATATGACCTGGAGCTTGCCAGCGACAGTGCGGAGGATAAGGCTATGGCCTATGCTCTTGCGTTGGGGAAGCCAACCCTGCTGATCCACCCTAATACATGGAAAAAGAAATGGCTGAATGTTGTAAAACGTGAAGGCGAGTAGCATATTCAAGAATCTTATCCATCCTCATACTTTAGAACGATTTACATTTTGCGAAGTTGCGGATATAATTACTATGAATCAATATGAAGCGAAAAACTTATGATGAGGGGCGCGCCCCTCATCCCGTGTATACACGGGATGATAAGGCCGAGTTCGGCGATGTGCTCACCGATAGCTACTATGCGAACGCGGTGGCATGGGCCGTGGAGAATGGTGTGACCAACGGCATTGGTGATGGCCTGTTCGGACCGAACAATAGCTGCACCCGCGCACAAATCGTTACTTTCCTTTTCAGAGCCTATCAGGGCAAGTAAGAACCCAAGCGGCAGGGAGTCTCTATTGAGGCTCCCTGCCTTTCTCTGTATATCATGGAGCATGATAGCAATCAACTATGAACACATCTCCATGTGCACATTTCTCAATCCGCAAAATACTCGGGCCTGCCAATCGAGGTGAAGCCGCTTTTCCCCGTCACCACCACATTATTCGCGCTGCTGGCACAGTGGATGACCATGATATTGCCGCTGCTGTCAAAGCCGCAGACAATACCGACATAGCTGTCGCCTGGATAGAAGACAAGGTCTCCCGGCTGGGCTTCGCTCCATGGAATATCGGCACAGTAGCTGTGCTGGGCCGTAGCCCCGCCGCCATGTCCGATGACATAGCTGCCGCCGGACTGGTTGTAGAACACCCAATCCACCATTCCCGAACAATCCAGTCCGAAGGGCCGCACGGTGCCGGAGGTGGAGCTTCCTTCGGCAGTAACTTTCATCGGCATTCCCCAGCGGCTGTCCCAGCCGATCACCAAAGATTTTCCTCCCCAGAAATAATGGACTTTGCCCAAAAGTTGATACGCCGTCAGAACTACTTGCTTGCGATCTTCGCTGAGATCGGCGGGGAGATTTTCTATGATCTTTGCCACCTCGTCGGGACTCAGTTCAATGTCCTGATAACTTCCCGTCAAAGCCATGAACAGTTCCTGATATTTCGGCTGCATGAGTTCTTCTAACAATCTGCGCTTTTCCGTGTTGAATTGGTACTCATCCGCCATTTGCAGATGCGTTTTTATTGTGACGGTGATATGCAAAATGATCGTATCCGCTTCATCTTTGCCGCCTGGTACTATTTCCGTCCAATAAGTGATGGTGTTCATGTCCCAGAAGATTTCACGAAGGATCTCCATTTTTTTTTCGGTCAGCGTAGCGACCTTGTTTTCCCGGCAGGTGGCGCAGTAGAAGGTCTCGTGGGTGACGATGGCGTTGACATCCAGTTCATTGGTTCGGTTGCTGGCCTGCTGCCAATGCTCGACGGGATCATGGTAGCTGTTCTGCTGGGCGGCTGATGCCGTGGGGATCATGCCAAGGCACAGGGTCAGTGTCAGAAGCATGGCCAGTACACGGTGGGAAAAGAAATATTTTTTATTCAAATGCGAACTTCCTCCTTATATTTTCCGAATAGGTTTCTTTGGATCTTTCGTGTTGATTACTTGATTACCGCCCCCTCTCAGGTGTTTTTCTTTTTTGCAGATACTCATTCCAGTCCTTGCCGCTGCGGGGTTCCTCCACGGTCACGGCGTAGCCCATGGCTGTGTATTTGTTCTGAAATTGCCGAGCCGCCTCCCGTCCCGGCCCATCTGCGTCCAGGCACAATTCGATCCGTTTGATCTGCGGATGATCTGCCAGATAGGCTTGCAGCGCGCCGTCATAAAGGCCGCAGAGAGCCAGCGCGTTCGGTGTGTTCCGGTGAAGTGTGAGATAGCTCATCAGGTCGATGGGCGCCTCGAATACGAGAACCTGATCTGAGCTGCGGTCATACGGGAGCGCAAAGCCGACGTGTTTATCGCTACCTGTCACATCTCCGCGGAAGCCCTTGCCCTCCCGGTCATAGGTTCCGCGCAGGCCCGCGTATTTTACCTGTCCCGCGCTGTTCTTTCCGACGAACACGCAGTTATGATGTACCGCATCCTCATACAGCAGCCCAGCATTCAAAAACTGACGGATCACCTGTGGAGCGATGCCGCGCTTGTGCAGGTAGGCAAACACCCTGCGATCATCCGCATTGCGAGGCGGCAGGGTAAAGGGCTTTTGCACCTCGTCCCGCTTGAAAAAAGGCGCCGCTTTGGTGGGGGAGTCTCTGGCCCTGCCGTGAAAGGCCAGTAGGTACTCCACAGCCTCCGAAAAGCTCTTGCCGCAGAATTGCTGCAGGAAGGTAATGGCGTCCCCGCCGGTATTCTGCGAGTACCGAAACCACTTGCGGCGGTCCTTGATCCGCAGGCTGTCCATCTCCACTGTGGTGTGGTATCTGCCGATCCGCCGCACCTGATAGCCCAAATGGGTCAGCAGTTCCGGCAGATCCGTTTCCTTGGCGATCTGCATTTCTGTGTCTGTAAAGCGTCTTTTGATCTCGCTTGCCATAGTGATGACCTCCTTTCTGGCGAAACGCAAAAAGCCACCCAGGGCATCCGAGAGATTCGGATGCCCTGGGTGGCTTTTCCCTAAATCGTGTTCTTTTCTTTGGGCTTTAACGCGGGCCTACACGGCGTTATCTTCGTGGGGGGTGTCCGTGTCCGCTGGAGCGGTCACGTCGGCCACACGGGGCGCGACAGGGGCCTCAGTGGGGGTGTTCTGCTCCGTGGCGTTCTCAGTGTCCGCTTCGTCCAGCGCCTGCGTGATCAGGTTCAGCACGAAGTCTCGCTGGGTGAGCTTTTTGCCGGTTCGGAGCGTCTCGCGCTCCAGATGACGCTTGATGCGCTGGAAGAGTTCTTCGGGGATCTGGAATGCCATGGTTCTGCCTTTTTCAGTCATTTGAATGCCGCCTTTCTGATTTTCCATCATGTTGTAATAGTCTTGGACGAGGTTGGCGATGTACTCGCTGGTGGTCTGGCCCAGCCGTTCCCGTTCTTCGCTGACCCGCTCATGCAGATCGATGGGGATCTGAGCACACAAGTTTTTTGTGGTTGCCATTCTCGGATACCTCCTTCGTATTTTTGTAACGCAAGCATACCCGAAAGGTTATGAGAAAGCTATTACCAACACCACCAAGGAATGATAGACAAACAAGGCGAAAGCAACATAAGCACCAATGTAACGAAAAAGGCCGCCGTTCTCTCCCACATGGGGAGCCGAACGGCGGCCTGCCTTCTTATTCTTCATTCTTTTTTAGCCTCGGTGTTCAAGTCACACCAGTCCATAAGAGCGCTCTGCTGCATCTCTAAAATGTCGCCTCTCGCGTGGAAAAACCGATTTTCCGAAAAAAGCGTTTTTCCTAACTTTTCCGCCAGAGAAAAGCCTGTAAAGATGCAAAAACGCCACACTTTCGTGCGGTGTTTTCTGTGTTGCATCTTTCATCAACACATCTTGTCAGGTGGCTCCAATTAGGATATTTTTATTACGTCTCCTACCAAAAGCCGACCGTGAATCCAGCGGAGTAAATCGCGGTCGGAATAGGGGGAGTAGCGAAATGAGTGCGCTGTAACTTTTTGAAAAAGCCAAGCAAGCGATATGCAGCTTGCTCAACGTGGGGAAAAACATACTGCTTCAAAGTAAATTAGGAAGGTTGTCTCATTTATCTCACAAGTGTTTGATTTTTAAGGTCTTCATATTTTTGCAAAATTTCATCTCGCTTCTCGGGAGTATACTTAAAGGAGCCTACCAGTCTTGCTACGTCTACAGAATCTGGCGATCCAGTATATGAAGTGCAATACATTTTATACCCCAGTCTATGCGGTTTATGCCGCGCTCTTACTACCTCCACTTTATAGCCCTTTTTTCTTTTCTCTTCTTTTCCTTTATATGTTACTTTATCCATCATTGCTCAAACACCTCCTGCCATCAATATGGACTATTCTCCGTTTTTTCGATGACTTTGGGTAACTCGCCTTTTGGTACATCCGTCGAGAGTTGGGAAAAGCTCTCATAGTCTGCTTCATGTGCTCTTTTTAGCCGGAAATAAACTAACTCCGGTTCATTTCCAACTTCATCAAATACATACGACAGAGGCACATATCTCTTGCTAGCCAGGAACCGTCTATACGCTCTTTGCGTACATTTATAGCGATCCAAGGCCACATTAATAAGATGAATCTTATATTGGGCTTCAATTAATCGCGCACAAATTTTTTCAACCGATTTCTGAGTTCGCCCAACCAATGGAATCACAATATTGCATTGGCTGTAGATACAGTATTCCAACAGACTATTCGACCTATCCTCAGAGCCAATGATGCCCCGCCATTATAGGACATATATTCCGGAAATTTTCGCTTTGCATAATCTGAATCTAAAATATACGCCCCATTTTCGTGGGCTAATGCATCTGCAATTGAGGACTTTCCTGATGCTGGTGCTCCACTAACAATATACGCAACACTTTCTTGCCATGGTTCTTTCGGCTTCGCTCCTCCAACCCCTAGGCAGATATCATCATCACTATTCAATTGCTCATAGTTGATGAGTTCTGATAGTATTTGGTTGCAGAGCCTTTCACGATTCCAATCATCTCGATAATCTTTATTTCGATACGACGTATGTGTTTTGGTTGGACTACTTTCAAGTTTCGCAAGCTCAATCTCCGCTTGGACAATTTTCATTGCAATTTTTTCTATATCGTCTCCATTCTCGAAAGTCTTTGAAATAAAGTCCTCAGCAAGCTCTGCCGTATCCAAACGTCTTCTACACCCGTTTCTTGTCATTTTGTTCTGTTCACCTTCGTATTTTTTGGGGAGGGGTTCCCCGGATGACAGTCTCAAATAGGCCAAGGGTTCACATTCTTGACCCCTCAACGGAACCATACGTGCGCTCTTAATACATACGGCTCTTATTTAGCATTCATACTTCGTTGATAAAACAAACTCAATCCGTCCTAATCGATAAACAATCGCTTACCGAAATATGTGGGGTGTTCACACTTATCGGGGAGACAATACAATGCAATATTCCGTCACCGATAATTTATGGCTTTCTTTTCTTTGGGACTGATGCTGATACGGAATGCCATATAAATGAATCTTACAGGGTACGAGATTTCTTACCTTATTGATTACATCAATCACTGAGGCAACTCCATTGTCTGAGTAACTCCAAACGCATGTCATACCAGCCTCTAGTACCTGTGTGATTATCTTGATAAAGATATTATCCACTTTTGAAGAAGTCTTAGTAAAAAACTCAGTAGAAAACCGTTCTCCTCCCTTTTTAGAACGAATACGTCCTTTAAGTTCACTGGAGGGATAGTCGTATTTCACTAGTGTTTCCAGCACATGATAATATCGGCTATACTCATCACGCTTATACGGGGCATCCAGATAAATCACTGCTTGTTTTCCTATGTACTTGCCAGCAAACTCGAGTGCATTTTGCCACGGTCCCGAAATGAGTTTGACTTCATTTTGGCATCTCTCGCTCTCTTCCGCAAGGCACAGAAATCGTTTGGAAAATTCGTGATATGCAGATTTTTGCCGCTGAGAAAGGGTTTCCAAAATGTTCTGAGATGAAATCCTCCTTGGTTGTGCGAAATGACCTGCATGACCAGAAGATACCTGATAAGCGGTTACTACCAAAATGCCCAGAGCCCACCTTTTTTCTTCATCCTTCAGTTGGTCCACTGCATAGCGCAAACTGTCTAACTGTATACATTGCAACAGGCCAAAAAAGACGTTTGAAAAATATAGAGTAAACAGGCAATAAGGATACTTTTTCGGATTTGCCTTGTATTGTGAAATCAAAGCGGTCAGTTCTGATGATATTGGAGATGTGGAAGAGTAGAGCTGAAACCGAGTGACAAACTCGTTATAAGCCGAAAACACAACCTCCCGATTTGACCAATCTTGGAGGTACAGTCTTTCCTCTTCCTCTAACTGCTCCTGATAAAGCTCTTTCAAAACTTGAATATGCTGATTATAGTAGGGGGCGATACGTTCCAGCACCTGCTGTGCCCGTAATTTTGTGAAGCCACGCCCCTGCACCTTCGCAAGTAACTGGCAAAACTCCTGAGCATCAGAAGCATAGGTGGGGCCAAGTTGGGCAAACGCTTGGGACATTGCACCAGAGCCGCACATTAGGTCCACAAAAACGCTGTCCTCTGATATATACGGAAACATAGACTCTATGATAAATCCCGCTATCTTTTTCTTATTCCCCATATATGAAGCAGTATTAACAAAATTGGAGTGTCGAACTCGATCTAATTCCCGCTTCCTTTGGATAGCCTGCTCCATGTAGCATTTCACAGACGGTTCATAGGTAATAACAATAATATCCATGAGTTCAAATCGTGCAGGAACGGAATCAAGCGGGAGTGTGCTATCTATAAATTCACTATAATAGAACAGATTGCGCACAAAAGCAGGTAGTGGCTTTTTTGCAGAGCGATCTGGAAGATAGATCGCCGTGTGCTCGGACAGCTTTATAAACTGGGCGAAAAGATTTCCAACGCCGCCAAACCGCTGACGATCTTGATCAGTTATCTGAGCATTAATTTTCGCTAAATGCGCATAAAAGGGCAGGTCATCTTCCAAAATATAGGATTTCTCCCCTTTTCGGACAAACAGAGACAGCTGTGAGTCAAAGTAATCTTTTGGCTCACATACCATCTGACATTTTACTTCATCCAAGGGAAGAAAACAGTGCTTGTTTTCGATAGATGTACACACTTCCAAACCGCCTTTCCTGATCATCCACTTTCTGAGCGGAAAATCCCAACTTCTGAAGCATCAAAGACACTCTTTCTATGCCGAGATCTTTATAGTAATTTGCTACTAGAACCCCACCAACTTTCATAATCCCTGCTAACTTAATAATATCGTTTTCCGGTATAGCCATGTGAAATACATAGCACGCGATGATTCCATCAACGCTACATGGTGGCATACTGTTAAACTCTTTTTTGCTCAAAATGTTTAATCCCCGGGCTTTGGCCTGTTCTAACATCTTAGGACTATTATCGTAGCCAACTAGATGTTCATAACCAAATATGTCTAAGGATAATCCTGGGCCACAGCCGTAATCTAGTATTTTGAAATTTGGAGGTAAAATGCTACACTCATTTAGTAATTCTCTAAAATAGCGCATACAAGAAAGATTGTGTATTACGTCAATCATATGGAGGTACTCCACACTATAAAGAGAATAAAACCGTTCCCAAAAAATTTGCTGCTCTTTGACAGAATCAGGAAGTATAAGAAAAAAACGATCTAAATAATGCAAAACATTTGGAAATTCTAAATTTATATCTTCCGATTTTCCTATAAGTTGATAGTGTAGCAATTCTCCCTTAATGCAATTGAAAGAAAGGACTCCCTTTGTGACTAGAGAGCTTAACTCGTATATTGATATTACCCACTCTCGGTCAGAGGTGCCTTTTTCACTATTATATTGAGGCATCATTGATAATTCCTCTGATAATTTGGGTATAAGGTTTGTCCAAGAACATATGAAAACTATATGCTAAATAAGACAACGTCCCCATCTTTAATCGACTTCCTTGGCTTGGTAAGCATTCACGCTGAACCGTTTCCAATATTTTCTCGGCGTATCTGACTGACCCATATAAGCTGTATGGGAATCCTACCATTGCTTCTACTGTCCTCCATGTAAAGGTAAAGTCGAGTATTACATCTTTTTCTAGCATTCGTGGCGCAATATAGACCGAGACTAGGCCCAAGGGCGTAATGTCTTCGGGATTGTCAATCATATGCGGAACAATCAAAATTGCCCGTCTGGTTGCATATTGTATGCCATCTTTAGTAATAAGATGTTCAATATGACTTAAAACAGCTTCATATTGTCCATTTTCTCGCAGATGTTTTTGAAAAAAGCCATCTTCATCGCCGAACACAGACTGATAATAGGATTCCAATTGCTCCTTTTCTTCCTCGTAGTATTCTGGTACATATTTGCTACTAGGCTTTTTTACTACAACCTTGAAATTCGGAAGTTCTCTAAAAACTCGGCCTGCTTGATCTTTGATATTATCCAAGTAATTGTCGACAGAGTAATTACGAATAATTTCCAGAACAGTAGGAAACGCTTCTTCCATGGTATCGACAACACAGCCGTCTTCGATTCCTAGTCTGATTTTCTCATAGCTTAGGCTTCGACTCAAAAAATGATGACGTGTATCCGGATTTAAACTGGACACGTGTAGACACCAGCTATCCGTTTGACAGACATCTGCCATAGAAGAAATTAGGTGCTGGTGATTATCAGTCTCGATGAATTGAACCGCATTAACTAGACGCTTCTGACAATCTTGAATATGTTCTATTGGTTGCCATATTTTTTTTGCTAGAAACGAGAAGGAGTATGCTCCATCTCCCCACTGACTGCAATGCTCTAAAATATCACAAAAAGTTCGGCCATGTTCCCGCTTCCCACAGACTAGGACATGCTCAAGAAACGGCTTGTCCCACAGTAATTCGATCAATTCAGAAAGAGCTGCAGCCCAAAAGTCAGGCAAATTCCCACCGATAGTAGCTCTGGAGTCTATACGGATTACACGGTAAAAGCACTCTTCTGGAATAGGAAGCTCTTGATATCCAATTTGAATTAAAACAGATGTCCTCACTTCGTATTGCCCAGCGCCCTTTTCCGGCAATTTTAAGCTATAGCATTCGCATCTTCCTTCAGAAGTTTTTTCCCCGGAAGAATACAGGACATCGTCATTTAGGAAGATAATAAAGCTCTGTGATTCTTCATAAAAAGCCAGTTTAATCTTCTTGTTGCGGCCTATTATCTCATTGCGGCAAAAGCCATGGAACAAAGCAAATGCTAATTCATCTAGAGACCATTCACATTGATAACTAGTCCCAGTCGATTTACCAAGCAGTAACATTCCTGTCGTGTCTCTAGGAGTAATCCACCCAATAGCACCGTCTATCTCGTCTTGCACATGCGATTCATCCTCTCGACAAGCGGCAAAAGAGGAGAGAAAATCCAAATAGGGATTTTGAAATAAGGAACCATAATCTAGATGTGTCTTTACAATAGTAAACGCCTCTTTGCGATTTTCTTCACCGCGAGAGCACTGAGGACTGCCAGGACATACCAAGCGCACAGAGTCTCGCATTTTTGTCTGATTCTTCACTTTTGGATAATATGCTTCCTCAGCATTCTTTACCGCTTCTTCAAAAGAAATTTCTTTATTCTGACATAGGCAAATTCCCTGTGCCGCAGTCAGATCGATTTCAGGCACTCCCAGATACGAATGAGTACGTGCAGCCTCTCGAATTCGGTATGCCAAACTCAAGGGAGCCGAAATATCATCATAGGGCATAATAACAAAAAATTCATCACCACTACGGTGAATTGTAATCGCTTCTTCTTGGCACTGTTGCCGAAGCAGTTCACTAAACTCTACTAATACTGTGCTGCCTATATTATGGTCATATTTGTCATTTACATCTTTGAAATGATCCAAATCCACCATAAAAACAGCTACAGCCCGTTCTTGATTCAAAAAACGGTGTAGCGTGAAATTGCATTTTTCTTTAACCCCAGCGTTCCCATAAAAGGGTAAGAGACACTCACTGGCACATGGTAGATGTAAATAGTTCCGCATAATCTCAGAAAGCTCTGTCTGAATCTGTGCATCAACTGCCTGTTCAGCCCAAATACGACACCGGATTTGGACAGAAGGCTCTTTGCTATCCAGCGAAGTATCCACCTTCGGCTGTTCTGAAAGCTCTTGCCCGCAAACGCTTTTCTCCCGCCTTGAACCAGTTATCTCCAAAGCTATACTCTTCAATGCAGCAGACTCGGCATACTGCTGGAGCATAGTGTTAAACTCCTGCATAGTCCATAGGCTTGTTGACAATTTTTCCAAAATGTCTCGATAGCATAAACTCATTTATTGAGCCTCCTAACAGTAACGGTTTGCCTCTTTAATTGTTCGAACTAATTCCAACACACCTAGAGTACCATTCTCCTGGCATTCATATTGCGCAACCGCCTTTGCCGCTGGTGAACCATTAGCTACCACAACACCAATGTCCGCCTCTTTCAGCAACTCGGTATCATTATCATTGTCACCTACGGCAACACATTTGCCACTGTGATTTAAATATTCAAAAATAATCCCCTTATGTACACCTTTGGCCCTGATTTCCCAAAACACGCTTCCACTATGTGTGCAGGAAATTAACGGGCATTGATCTAAAAACTGCGCAATATCCTCTAGCTGTTCTCCTAATAGTCGCCAGTCAATCAAAATACTGCACGGTTCAACATCCCGCGAAAAAAGTGAATCTCCAAAACTAAAATTAGATGTAAATTCTTTACCGGTGGGGAATAAATGCTCCAGATCATCTTTTGTATGCCAGAGGATTGGCATCCCATTGAAATCTTTTTCTGGTTTACCCGGCCCAAATCCGTGGACTGTTTCTTGAATATCTTGTCCACCATCTGACATGCAATAATATGCTAAGAGATACTGATGATTTAAATCCATCTTAGTACATAACTCTTTAAGCACAGAGTTAGGAATCGTTTTCCGAAATAAAATATTGTTTACCTGATATGGCAAAACAATAGCCCCATTATATAGTGCTATCGGAGTTCCTTTTTTAATTTTCATTTGGTTGGCAATCTCTTTAGCCCCAGCATAGGTTCTCCCTGTAGCAATAGTAACGGTAATGGCGCGATGACTAAACTGTTGCTGGATTCCTTTTAATTGACCCAAAACGTCCCCGTCTTGTTTAATAAAAGTTCCATCAAGATCCGTAACAATAGCTCCTACATCCGAAAATTTTTCTAATTCACATAGTGGAGAATTAAGATCAGGTAAAAGATGATTCATAGCGTCACCTTGTAGACATGGTGTTGACTACTCATGGATGAACTTAGACTGCTAGTACGATACCCCTTGCAATCGAAAAAGAATTCTTCTATCGTACCCCCCAACTCAGTTAAGGCGTCTCTGATAAAGTTCTCATGTAGAAGCCCGTTATCTGTATAGTGAAATAGTATCATCTGGCAGCAACTTGAGGCAAGCAATTCACGAAACGCTCCCTCTACTTTCGTTTGCTGAATATATGGAGATCGAGACTCATGTCGGTTTGGTACTCCAGACTTCCCTGCTGGGATAGGAACTTCACCTCTCGCAATGGTCTCTGGCAAATGATAGTATTTTGCATAGTCACGAGTATTATAGGGTGGATCTAGGTATAGAATTTGGCATTCATGTTGTTTGACTAATGTATTTGCGTCTTCCAAATAGCATTGGCATGGATATTCACCCTGAACAGGATGTAAAAAGCGAAAGTTAAAAGGCTGAATGGCTTTTCTATAATACTGCTTTAAGTAGGCATAATAAGTACCTGCAGTATTGGCAACACGATCCATGGATTGAATCAACGAAGCAATCAAAAAAGCGTATTCATTTTCATTAATGTGCTGACTTGCCTTCCAACCCCAAATCGCATCAATACACCCCTGAATATGCTCGGCATTTTCCTGAGTAAAAAAGCTACGTTCCTCACAATATGATTTGATTAGCCACCCATGTTGTGCAGAGATTTGATTTAAAAAACTCTCTACATCTCCCCCAGTTTCTGAAATAAGGTTTGGAAATGTTGGTGGGGCATCAAGTTGGATCAAAGCTTTTTGAAAATAATGCGCAAATTGAAGCAAGTCACCACTAATCACTTGAAACCCTTTTTGCTTCATATAGCTTCCTACCGTACCAATCCCGCCGAACGGATCACAAAACACAGAACCCTTGGGTTGTGGACCAATTAATTCATTGATTTGCTCAACTAAAAGAGTTTTTGAGCCTAAATACCGCAACATTCACACCTCCGGTATGGTGATTTTTGATAATGTTCAGTTAATGACAGGAATGGCAGGGGTGAAACGGCTCTGCAAAACCATCAAAAAACATACTTTGCATTTTCTCCAAATTGCTCTGAAATTGTTGGTTTCCCATAGCCTGCAAATAGCGAAGTGTTTCTGGAGTACTCTTGTCTAGAGAACCTTGATTTCCCCGATCCACTGGATTTACACGCAAGTATTGCTCTGGGGATAGCAAAATCTGAACAATATTGTGACTGTACTGCGATTCAGCGTTCATAAACGTAGAAATAATTTTCAGCACATCGAGGGCCCCCATTTTTTCTCTTCCTGTGGTAGCCTCAGAAATTGATTCTGTACATCCAAGACTAAGAAGATAAATATCCTCCCGGGGCCACTGGCATCTGGAACTGACCGCTTCTGCTAATGCTAATAAAGACGGGTTGTTTGCGCCGATGCCCCCATCAATATAAGTGCCCATCGGAGTTCGATGCGGGGGCAAATATGTAGGTGCAGCAGTAGTAGCCAGCAAAACATCAACCAGTTTTAATTTGTAGTCGCATTTTAAATCATCAGCATGGGAAGTTTTAAATACTTGGACCTTTCCAGTAGACAGATTATAACTTGGAATTAAAAGCCTAGTCTTGCAATCTCCAACAGTAAAATCCTGGAATATCTCCTCTAGTTGGGTAGATAATTCCGTATTGGTATATTTTGACGAACAAATTTGCCGTAAATGGCGGAACAATTTCTTATCTTGAGGAAAAATTTGGGGTGCATGTTTAACATATAGTTCGCAAATTTGAGATGCTGGAATTCCTAAGGCAATGCCTGCTGCTATAATTGCACCAGTAGAGGTCCCTGAAATCATATCAAAGTAGCGGAAAATTGGGTTACCAGTTAATTCCTCTATCTTTGATAAGAATGTTGCAGCAAACAACCCTTTAATTCCACCGCCGTCCAAGCACAATATCCTTCTCTTCACTTTATCCACCCGCCCACAATAATGTATTTTTATTATATCTTATTTTTTCACATATTACAAGAATCACCCCCTACAATACTTAATTCCTCTTCTTTCTTAGGGATGCATCTCCAGCTTTGACAGGCACTTGGTGTACTTGGATTTCTTAAGCTGTAAAGCCGCAAAGGAAAAAACGGCAAGCTGCTGCCGTTCTTTCTTCCTCTGCGGTCTTATCTTTCAGACAATCTGTACGATCTGCTCCCAGAGCAGGATATGCTTTGAGTCAATGGCTCGGTTGTCATGGTAATGTCCAAACAGCCAGTAAGAATACTCGGCTTTTTCCTTGACTTCCTGGAGGAATTTGGTCAACCGATCCGCCTCATTTTGGCGGGATTCCATTATAGCCGTGCTGGTAGAGGCGCAGTGGGTGATGATGTAGTCCGCCTGCCAGCCGCACCGGTCCAGATTCCGCCTGACTTCAGCGTATTCCTCATCGGAGGGCATTTCCTGCTGCCACCATGAGATGTGGTTAATGCGGAATCGCGCTCCTGGCTTTCGCTGTAGCATCAGGAGCTTACGCTCGAAATTGGGGTCATCCGATTCCAGAATGCCATCTTCAATGTCGTGACTCCTGGCGCCGCCCATGGTGAAGAAGCAGTAATGGGCTTCACAGTATATTTGCAAGCAAAAGCGTTGTCTTATGATTATACAAAAGTAGACTTCAAACTACTGTGGGGAACAACTCAATCGTCGGAGGAAAGGCGTTGCCTTACTCATATATATCTCGATTCACAACACGTGCATTGAGCGCAAGCATGCCTTTCTGTGGACGATCCGCATATACATATCTGTGTGCATGTCGTATAATCATTTCACGAAACAATTTACTGTATGCCAGAGAATAGTCCAAACCAGACATTTTCCTTTTTACACCGACTTTGGAAAATAGAAGTAGTTTTGGAGAAATGGGCATTAATATATTACTATGTTTCTTTCCCCAGCCTCCACCAAAATCATAGTCCCTTTCGCTATTGTAATTCTAACAAATAACAGGATCATCTGATGTTGGGAACGAAATACCATCAGCGGCATGAACTACTTGCCAATTGAGCCGTTCGGACACTTTTACAGTTGATGTAAGCAAATGCTTTAAATCATGTAAGTAAAATCCTTTGCCAACAATCGTTTTCATTTCGACTATGCTTTTCTCTCGATCAAGTGATATCTTGAGTGGAAATAGGACATCTTCTATACTTTTGCTGTTGGCAGACTGATGGGATACGCTCCTTTGTAATTCATGCTCAGATACCTTGTTTAGCTTTCCGCAAACTTCGTTCATCGCGTCAGGAAATATTTTTAGGTTTTGCTTAGTTAATCGCAAGTATGCAGCCGACGTGCGAAAACATTGGGCAAAAACAAAGTGTGAGAGTATTTTTATTTCCTCTTTTGATAGCTTCTCATCGTTAATCAGCTTATCGAATATTGGTTTTGCTGGTCGTTCAAATTCTTGATCAAACCAATGTTCAAAATCATCAAGTTCTTCATTGCCGACAACTCTTGTATAAAAGTCATTCCATACCGCGGTGTTTTTGATTGATTGCTGTGTCCAGTATGGAACATTTGCGTTGGATACCAGAATACTATAAGTTCGAATTGTCTTCCCATCAAGGCTCCAGTTTTTCAAATAGAATTGCGGAATGTAGTGATTTCTTCGAGTTATATTCTGACTCATGACGCCATCACTCTTTTGCGTTCTTGATCCGCTTCTGGATATCCTCCACGGACGGCAGTTGGCGTTCCAGTTCTTCCGGCAGGTTGCTGGTGATCTGATAGGCGCTGACGCCGATGGGCTTGCTCATATCCTTGAGCGAATACTCGGCCACGAGGTCGTTCTTGCTCTTGCAGAGCAGCAGGCCAATCGACGAATTGTCCTGCTCTTTTTTCAGGATACCATCCACGGCAGAAAGGTAGAAGTTAAGCTGCCCTGCGTATTCCGGCTTGAACTCGCCGGTCTTCAACTCGATTACCACATAGCAGCGGAGGTTGAGGTTATAGAACAGCAGGTCGATGTAGAAGTCATCGCCGCCTACGTTGAGGTGGTACTGGTTGCCGAGAAACGCAAAGCCGGTTCCCAGCTCCAGCAGGAGCTTTGTCACATCCTTGACCAGAGCCTGCTCAATGTCACGCTCTACCATATCCTCTTTGAACGGGATAAAATCAAAGATATACGGGTCTTTCATCGTCTGGGCCGCGAGTTCACTCTGCGGAGACGGTAGACGGCTTTCAAAATTAGATACCTTCTCCGCCAGCACCTGCCGCTGATACAGCCCGCTTTCGATCTGGTGGACCAGCACGTTGCGGGACCAGCCGTTTTTAGCAACTTGTTCGGCATACCAAATATGCTCATCTGCATTCTTTACCTTGTCCATCAGGGCAATATGGTGATACCAAGTAATTTGTGCAAGCGCCGCTTGCACAATTTCCTTTTCGGGAAAACGCAGTGCGAACTTCGCCATGTATTTCAGGTTTCTCACCGAGTAGCCGGTGGTGTCTGGAAAAGACATTTTAATGTCAGCGGCAAGATTTTCAACAAATTTGTTGCCCCATGTCTTGTGCTCATTGATGACCTCGCCGATGGAGTGATAGAGAACCAGCAGCTTTCGATTGACGCTGACCGTCGCACGGTATTGCGCCGTGCGAATCTCCTGCTTAATCGATTCGACGATATTCAGATATTCGTTGGAATTCATCAGCATTTTTCGTTTCCCTCCATCAGTTTATGCAGCAGTCCCTGACATCCCGCCAGCACATCCTGCCACGTCGCCTCGAAATCGCCTGTGTACCACGGGTCGGCAACATCGCCGGGGCGGTCGGTGTAGTCCATCAGGAGGTGCA
>ERZ838483.1641-NODE-1641-length-17631-cov-20.641727_pt1 | contig 17631 bp, 18 predicted proteins | sample MGYA00519939_ERZ838483 | MGnify/ENA primary metagenome ERZ838483 (study PRJEB31850, sample SAMEA3708836) | human gut metagenome | biome: human gut; feature: human-associated habitat; material: faeces | place: China | collected 2014 ... | reverse complement strand
TGTTGCCGTGCTTCTTGGGCAGGCGGGCAGCACGCTTGGTGCTCAGCAGCTCAAACGCAGCCACAACGCTTGCGCGTGCGTTGGCAGCGTCGCAGGTCATATCGGCAGCGCCGCAGGCCACAGCGTTGGCGGCACTGCACACCTCAGCGGTGTAGGCAGCAGCCTTGGCGTTGGTCGCAGCGATGATGTTGTCGGAAGCGTCGATCTCGCTCTTGTACAGAACGGAGACGGCAGCGTTGGGTTCCAGAGCGCTGACCACGCAGCCGTTGACGGCGATCTTCAGGTCGGCATTGGCCAGAGCGGTGTAGACCGGGCCCACAGCCTTGCCAGCCAGCAGAACGACTTTCGCGGTGGTGGCGTCTGCATAGGTGGCAGCCAGACGGGCAGCCTCACGGATGCCGCCGGCGATGTCGTCGGTCGCGCTGGGGACGAAGCCCTTGGTGTCCACGATGGTCAGCACGGGGACGCTGAAGGCGTCGCACAGGCGGACGAAGCGGGAAGCCTTGGACACGCAGTTGTGGCACAGCTGCTCACCGGTCGCCACCACGCCGACCGCGTTGCCGCCGATGGTAGCAAATGCGGTGTAGACGCTCTTGCCGAAGCCTGCGAACAGCTCCACGGCGCTGTCCTTATCAATGAGGGCAGCAGCAGCCTTCTCCGGAGCGGCACCAGCGGCCAGGACCGCGGTGGGCTGCTCGAACTCGAAGATGGCGGGGCCGGTCAGGTTGTTGGCGGGCAGCAGACCCACGATGTGGGCAGCCTTCTCGGCAGCCTCGGCAGCGCTCTCGGCCACGATGGCAGCAACGCCAGCCTTGGCAGCAGCCTCAGCGGAGCCTGCATCTGCGACCTTGTCGCCCTTGGCGGCAGAGGTGAAGGGAGCGGTGAAGAACAGCTCAGCGTCCTTTGCCATGACGCAGACATCTGCGCTGGCAGCGTTCAGGGCGCTGGTACCGCCGCAAACACCGGTGACGACTGCCACCTGGGGCACGACGCCGGACACCTTGGCGATGGCAGCGTTCAGCTTGGCGGTCGCGGTCAGAACGTCCAGACCCTCTGCCAGCTTTGCGCCGACCGAGTTGTAGAACGTGACCACGGGGCAGCCCGTCTGAGCAGCCATTTCGAGGACCTTGATGTTCTTCTCAACGTCCTTCACGGTGACTGCCTCGCCGTTCTGGTAGACGGCGTAGGCCTGCTGGCCAGCCGCATAGCCGCAGGCAGCGCTCACCGCGCCGTCCGCAAACAGTGCGGTATATTCCCCGTCATCGAAAAACTTGGCGAGGATTTCTCCTTTGTTGATCTTTGAAGCCATGGTAAGACCTCCTGCTTTGTCTATTTTGAGCTTTCAAAATTAGGTTTATTATACTATATTTTGTCAGGATTCTCAAGTGCCGAGCGCCCCATTTTTGAGGGAAAATCTCACAATCTTTTCCATCTCAGGCCCGGCCGCCTTGGTCTGCCCGACAAAGATGCTGCGGGGACCATCATTTTCTCCGTTTTGCGGGTGCATTGCGCTCGCCGCGCTTTGCGCCCTGCCCCACCGGGCCGCGGGGGCGGCGCTCGGCCGCTTTGGATTGCAGCGCTGCGCTGCGGGTCTGGGCGCGGCCCTTGGCGGCTGCGGCGCGCAGGCCGTTGATCTCTGCCTTGGTCAGCTCGCGGTAGGTGCCCGGCTTGAGCATCCCCAACTTGACGACACCCTCGGCGTTCCGCTTCAGGCGGACGACTTCCAGCCCGACGGCCTCGCACATCCGGCGGATCTCGCGGTTCTTGCCCTCTTTCAGGGTCATCTCCATCACGGTGCGGCCCGGCTCGTCGGTCACGACATTGATGGCACAGGGCATGGTCTTGGTGCCATCATCCAGCACGACGCCGGAACTCATCTTCAGGATCTGGCTCTCGTCGGCACGGGGCTGCACGGTAACGCGGTACAGCTTGGAAATGCCGCCGGACGGATGGGTGACGGCCTGCGCAAAGGCACCGTCGTTGGTCATCAGCAGCAGGCCCTCGCTGTCCTTATCCAGGCGGCCCACCGGGTAGAGGCGGGCGGGGATGTCGCTGACCAGCTCCATGACGGTCTTGCGGCCCAGCTCATCGCTGGCGGTGGTCACGTAGCCGCGGGGCTTGTACAGCGCCAGATAGTAGAGCTGCTGGTTCTTCTGGATGTAGATGCGCTCATCATCCACATGCAGCACATCGCGGTTGGGGTCCATCTTGTCGCCCACCTTGGCCGGGTGGCCGTTGACCTTGACGCGGCCCTCAGCAATGATCTGCTCGGCCGCGCGGCGGGAGCACAGGCCCTGCTCGCTCATGATCTTCTGAATACGTTCTTCTGCCATTGTTCGTTTACTCCTTGTGCGCCTCCCGGCGCTCAAAATGCACCGCGCTGAAGAGCCCTGCCCTTGCGGGAAAGGTGGTACGCAGTGCCGGATGAGAGTGCGCATTTTCGCGCGTTTGCCTCATCCATCTTGCTTCATTCGGCTGCTCCCCTCAAGGGGAAGCTCATGCGCCTTTTCTTACGCGTTGGGCGCTTCGGGGCCGGTCTCCGCAGGGGCAGCCTTGCCGCCCTTCCTGTCGATGAGGGCGCTGACCTTCTCCACCAGTTCGGGGATCATGGTCAGGGCGCGGTCCACGGTGTTGGCCCCGTCGGACAGCTGGATGGTGCGGACACAGCCGTCCTTGATGACAAGGAAGGCCACCGGCTGGATGTTGACGCCCGCGCCGGAACCGCCGCCGAACAGGTCCTTGTTGGCAGCATTCTTGCCGTCAAAGTCCGTGCCTGCGGATGCAAAGCCAAAGCTGACTTTGGACACCGGAAGGATGGTGGTGCCGTCCTCGGTGGTGATGGGCTTGCCCACGATGGTGTTGGAATCCACCATCTGACGGACCTTGTCCATCGTGACGTTCATTAAACCCTGGATCGGATGCTCAGCCATAAAATCGGCCTCCTTATTTCAATGAGTGGGAAAAAGCGGGAACGCTTTCTCCGGAACTGCCCCCGCCGCAGCGGACAGGCAGAACACACCATACAGTTATATTATAACCAAATTACAGGAAGACGTCCAGCACTTTTTCGCGCCAGAACTCGTAAAGCACACGCACTGCCGTGAAGACGATGGCATACGCCTGTGCCGACACCCGGAAGGACACCCGGTCCTGCACCGTCGGCTGGGCCGAGCCGAAATCCGGAAGCAGCTGCAGCTGCTCAAAATCGAGATAGACGAACCGGTCGAGGAAGCCCAGTGCCGGATAGAGCCAGGCGTTCAGCCTGCCATAGCTGCGGGCAGCTTCGGCGGGGTCCTCGCCTCGGACGCCCAGCACAACGTCGATCTTCGTGATGCGCAGCGACCCGATGATGGCTCTGGTCAGCCGGCCCGCCCCCCGCAGGATGGTGCAGAGGATGTTCAGGGTCAGCCGGGCCTTTTTGCGGGGCGGGGTCTCCGGCCTGGGCTTCTGGTCCGCTTTCTGTCCGGCCGGTTTTTTCTTCTTTTTCTTTTTCGGCTTTTCCGGTGCAGGATACTGGAACACCGGCAGGGTCAGCCCCAGCGCACCGGCCCGGATGGTCAGCACATCGTTCTCCCACTGCACATCCGCGCAGAAGGGGCAGAACAGCAGCACCACCGCCAGGGTCAGGACCACCAGCAGCAGGACGCCGATCCCTTTCAAGAGAACGAGCAGCACCGCTCCTAAAACGCTCAGAACACTCATACCTCTCCCCCGCTTTCTTCGCTGCTGTGGATGGGCGGCAGGTCGTCCAGGCTGGACAGGCCAAAGCACCGCAGAAACACCTCCGTCGTCCGGAACGCCACCGGCCGTCCGGGCAGGTCCAGCCGTCCGGCCTCTTCGATGAGGCCTTTTTCCAGCAGGCCGGACACGCTGGACGAGGAGTCCACGCCGCGCACCTGCTCAATGAATGCGCGGGAGACCGGCTGGTTGTAGGCGATGACGGTCAGTGTCTCCATCGCCGCCGGGCCCAGCGGCACCGAGCGCCGGGTATCCAGCACCCGGCGGACCGGTTCGGCAAAGTCGGCCTTGGTGGCCAGCTGCCAGTGGGTGTTCAGGTGGAGCAGGCACAGGCCGCTGTCCTCGCGGGCATAGCGGGTGCGCAGCTCTTCCAGCACCGGCTCCACGCTGGAGACCGGCATCTGAAGCGCCTGGGCCAGTTTGTCGGCCCCGATGGGTTCCGCATAGGCAAAGAGCATCGCCTCCACGGCGGCTCGCAGTTTTTTCTGGTTCATTCGTTCTCCTTTGTGCGTTCCAGCCGCCCGCGGCGCATGGTCATCGCACCGTCCGGGCTGAGGGTGACACGCCCGCCGCGCACCAGTTCCAGCAGGGCCAGAAAGGTGGCCACATGGGTGCTCCGGCTCTGGCGGCGGGAAAACAGCTGCCCCAGCTTCCGGGCACTGCCCCCGATGAGCTGGCGCAGGATATAGACCACCCGGCTGTTCACCGACACCACCGGCGCGGACACCAGCGGCTCGAACTGCTGCTGGGTGGGCTGCCGGACGACGGCCGCTTTCCGGCCCGCCAGCGCCTGCCAGCAGTCCGCCAGCACCTGCGGCGAGTGGAAGAGGTCGTAGGTGTTGTCCTGCTCCACTTCCAGCGGTCTCCGGACGAAGACCGGGGCCTGCTCCCCTCTTGCGCGCAATGCCCCGGCCATCCGGCGGCACTGGTCGTACTCGATGAGCTGGCCGGTCAGTTCCTGTTTCATCCGCTCGCCCTCTTCGCTGCGGGGCAGCAGCAGATAGCTCTTCATCTCCACCAGATGCGCCGCCATCTCGATGAAGGCGCTGGCCGTCTCCGGGTCGGCTCCGGCGTCCGCCGCCACGGTGCGGGTGTACTGGTCGATGAGTTCCAGAATGGGGATGTTGTGCAGGTCCATCTTATGCTTCTGCACCAGCGTCAGCAGCAGTTCCAGCGGGCCTTCGAAGTCCGCCAGATGGAACGTCAGCTCTTCTGCCACTCAGATCACCGTCCCGATGGATGCGTAATACATAGAATAGGCGATCTGGTCGATGTAGCCGGTGCCCAGATCCAGCAGATCCCACACGGCATCGTTCAGCAGGGTGAGCGGGCCGTCCAGAAAGCCGCTCCAGACCACCGCCAGCATGACGATGAGGATCACCCGCTCATATTTCATGATGCCGAAGTAGATGCGCTGGGGCAGCACCGCCAGCAGCACCCGGCTGCCGTCCAGCGGCGGCACCGGGATGAGGTTGAACACCGCCAGACTGACGTCCATCATGACCAGATATTGCAGGAAGCGGGCTGCAAACACGGTTCCGACCGTGACTGGGGCCCAGTAATACAGCAGCTTCCAGACCACCATCGCGAGGTAGGCCAGAAGCAGGTTTGCCACCGGGCCTGCCAGCGCCGTGAGCGCCATGCCCGCCTTGGGGTTCTTGAAATTGCGCGGGTCGGTGGAGACCGGCTTTGCCCAGCCCACGCCCGCCAGCACCATGCACAGGGTGCCCATCAGGTCAAAGTGGCGGAACGGGTTCAGCGACAGCCGGCCCTCCCGCTTGGCCGTAGGGTCGCCCAGCAGCCAGGCTGCGAGGGCGTGGCCCGCTTCGTGGAACGGGATGGCGACCAGCGTCACCAGCGCCCGGATAAGATAGTACAGTCCGCGTGAGGTCATCGTATTCTCCTAACAGTGGATTATTTTGTCTTATTGTACTATGTTTTTCGATTTCAGACAAGGGTTTGGCCCACAGATAAAAAAGGTTGCAGAAATTTCAAAAAAATGCTTGCAATTTCTGCCCGACTCTGGTACAATAGTCAAGCTGATTATTTTGAATTCCTTACTTCACTGCTAGGAGGTGCAAGTATCATGGCTAAGTGTGAATGCTGCGGCAAGGGCGTTACCTTTGGTATCAAGGTCTCCCACTCCCATCGCCGTTCCAACCGTACCTGGAAGCCGAATGTCCGTCGTGTCAAGGCGGTCGTGGAGGGTTCTCCCAAGTATATCTACGCATGCTCCCGTTGCCTGCGCGCTGGCAAAGTTACCCGCGCTGTCTAAGTAGCTGCATCTGCCGGTCACTTTGTCGAGTGACCGGCTTTTTTGTTTTCCAGGAGGAGGTTTTTCAGATGGCTCTGCCCCATGACCCCATCATGCTTTTGAGCATGGTGAACCTGAAGCTGCGCGACTTCTACCCCAGCCTCGACGCACTGTGCGACGACCTGGACGAGAACAAGGCCGCGCTGTGCGCAACGCTCGCTGCCGCCGGGTATGGATACGACCCGGTGCGGAATCAATTCGTATAAATTCAGGAGGATGCTTTCATGATGCAAGGTACCTATTATAAAGAGTGGAGCCGGATGCTCGGCCGCGAAATGGAGTTCAAGGTCTATGGCACGGCCGGTGTGCCGGTGCTGGCCCTGCCCGCCCGCGGGGGCCGTTTCTACGATTGGGAAAACAACGGGATGCCCGAAGCAGTGGCTTCCCTGCTGAGCAGCGGCAAGCTCCAGCTCTTCACCGCCGACGGCATCGACGCCGAGAGCCTGCTGGCCGGGGATGCTGCGCCCCGCCGCCGGGCCGAGATGCAGGAAAAGTATTTCAACTACCTGTCTACCGAGCTGGCCGCCCGCATCCGGGAACTGAACCAGACCGAGAAAGGCCAGCTCATCTGGTGCGTCGGCGTGGACACCGGTGCCTGTCAGGCCGTCAACTGCCGCCTGCGCCGCCCGGAGGTGTTCGGCGGTGCCATCGGTCTGTCCGGCCTGTACGACATGAGCCGCTTTCTGGGCAGCGCCGAGGACGACCTCGTGCTCCGCAATGCCCCCCTCGCCTACCTGACCGAGACCGGCCTCGTGGACAAAAAGGCCTTTGCCAAGGCGGAGGAGAACGACCTCATCCTCTGCGCCGGGCAGGGCAGCTACGAGGAAGAGGCACAGGCCGACACCCGCGCCCTCTCCGAGGCCCTGACCGCCGCCGGTCTGCCCGCCCACTGCGAGTTCTGGGGCAGTGATGTCTCCCACGACTGGTACTGGTGGGGCAAGGAGCTGCACCTGTTCGCAGAACGCATCTTTGGAGAAGGAGAAAGCCATGCCTGAATTTGTGATCGGTGCCCGCGGGCACGATTTTGGCCGTCACACCCCGGATGAGCTGTTCACTTCCATCGGCAAGGCGGGCTTTGCCTGCACCCAGCTGGCCTACACCAAGGCCATTGAGGGCGTGAAGAGCTATGCCGATGTCACCCCGGAACTGGCCGAGGCCACCCGCGCCGCAGCCACCGCTGCCGGTGTTTCCATCGCGGTGAACGGCACCTACGTCGAGCTGAGCTATGCCGACGAGGACAAGCGCCGCGCCGAGGTCGCCAAGGTGCTGAGCCAGATTCCGGTCGCCAAAGTGCTGCACGCCGGTTGCATGGGCAGCGAGACCACCAACATGGCCAAGCAGCCCGGCGTCACCCGCAGGGAAGCGCAGGAAGCCCTTCTCCGCAGCCTGGGCGAGATCTTGCCCGTCTGTGAGGAGCAGGGGGTGCTGTTCGCCGTGGAGTGCGTCTACTACCACGCTATGAACACCCCGGAGGCCGTCAAGATGGTGCTGGACACCATCGCCAGCCCCAATCTGCGCGTCCTCTGCGATTTCGCCAACTACGTCGGCCCGGAGGATGCTTCGCTGGACGCGCAGCGCCGCATCTGGGACAAGGTGGGCAGCTGGTACGGCGACAAGATCACCGCCGTCCACTTCAAGGGCCAGAACTTCCGGCCGGACGGCACCCTGTACTCCACCAGCCTGGAGGATTCCTGTGTGGACTATGCAGGCGGCTTCGCCATGCTGAAGCAGATGCCGCAGGCCGCCTTCCCGGTCCTGCGTGAGGAAGCCGTCCCCGCCCGCGCCGCCAGCGACATCGCCTTTATGCGGAAATTCTGCGAATAAGCGCTTACCTTTCAGGAGCTGAAGAAACTCCTTCCGTCATCGCTCACGCGATGCCACCTCCCTCTAGGAGGGAGGCTTTAGGCCCCCTCTCCGAGGGGGCTGTCACCGAAGGTGACTGGGGGAGTCTCTTCAGCTCCCTCTTTTTTGTCTTTTGTGTTCACAAAAAATTCACAATTGAATTTTCATCTCCTACTTGTTCTGTAGGACAAGTTGTGCTACAATGCCTTTGTACGAAAGATACCCCCAAGGGGTAATTTGAAAGGAGTTGTTCCCATGAGCAGCGAGATGGAACCCTGCCCCCGCTGTGCCCTGCACGAAGCGTCCCCTGCCCCCTGCTGCGAAGCTGCAGCTGCCGAAACAGCGCAGGCCGAAGCAGAGACCCTGCACGCCTGCTGCTGCCGCCACAAAAAGCGGAGCGAGGAGGAGTACAAGAGCCTCATCCACCGGCTGAACCGCATCGAGGGCCAGATCCGGGGCATCCGCGGCATGGTCGAAAAAGACGTCTACTGTGCCGACATCCTCGTGCAGGTGGCGGCGGCAAACTCTGCGCTGAACGCTTTTTCCAGAGAGCTGCTCAGCCAGCATGTGCGCACCTGCGTCGCGGACGACCTGCGCGCGGGCAGCGACGAAAAGTTGGATGAGCTGCTGAAATTGCTGCCCAAACTCATGAAATGACCCTTTTTCGGACAAGCTGACCCATCGCAAGGAGTGAAGACTATGGAACAATACAACGTTACCGGCATGAGCTGCGCGGCCTGCTCTGCACGGGTGGAAAAGGCCGTAAACGCCGTGCCCGGCGTCACGAGCTGCTCGGTGAGCCTGCTCACCAACTCCATGGGCGTGGAGGGCACCGCGAGTGCCGCCGCCATCGTCAAGGCGGTGCAGGATGCAGGCTATGGCGCCAGCCCCAAGGCGGGCGGGCCCACCACCGCACCGGACCCCAGCGCCGACCTCGACGCCCTGGCCGACCACGAGACCCCAAAACTGAAAAAGCGGCTCATCGCCTCCCTTCTCTTCCTGGCGGTGCTGATGTACTTTTCCATGGGGCACATGATGTGGGGCTGGCCGCTCCCCCACTGGTTCGACGGCAACCATGTCGCGATGGGCCTCGTTCAGCTGCTGCTGGCGGGCATCGTGATGGTCATCAACCAGAAGTTCTTCATCAACGGCTTCAAGGGCCTCCTCCACCGCGCCCCCAACATGGATACGCTGGTGGCGCTTGGTTCCTCGGCCAGCTTCCTCTGGAGCACCTACGCCCTCTTCGCCATGACCCGTGCGCAGGTGGATGGCAACGACGCCCTCGTCATGCACTATATGATGGAGTTCTACTTTGAGTCGGCCGCCATGATCCTGACCCTCATCACGGTGGGCAAGATGCTGGAAGCCCGCTCCAAGGGCAAGACCACCGACGCACTCAAGAGCCTGATGAAGCTGGCCCCCAAAACGGCCACCCTCCTGCGGGGCGGCACCGAAGTCAGCGTCCCCATCGCCGAAGTGCGCAAGGGCGATGTTTTTGTCGTCCGCCCCGGTGAGAACATCCCGGTGGACGGCATCGTGCTGGAAGGCAGCAGCGCCGTGAACGAGAGCGCACTGACCGGTGAGAGTATCCCGGTGGACAAGGCCGAGGGCGACAAGGTCTCGGCCGCCACCACCAACCAGTCGGGCTTCCTGCGGTGCGAGGCCACCCGCGTGGGCGAGGATACCACTCTGGCGCAGATCATCCGGATGGTCAGCGACGCCGCCGCCACCAAGGCCCCCATCGCCAAGATCGCCGACACCGTGTCGGGCTTCTTCGTCCCGGCGGTCATCTCCATCGCCGTGGTCACCACCATCGTCTGGCTGCTGCTGGGCCGGGAGTTCGGCTATGCGCTGGCCCGCGGCATCTCGGTGCTGGTCATCAGCTGCCCCTGTGCGCTGGGCCTGGCCACACCGGTGGCCATCATGGTCGGCAACGGTCTGGGGGCCAAGAACGGCATCCTGTTCAAGACGGCCGCTTCGCTGGAAGCCGCAGGCCGCACCCAGATCGTGGCGCTGGATAAGACCGGCACCATCACCAGCGGCGAACCCCAAGTCACCGACATCCTGCCCGCCGAGGGCGTGAGCGAGACGGAGCTGCTGACCCTTGCCGCCGCGCTGGAGCGCAGGAGCGAGCATCCGCTGGCCAAGGCCATCCTCGCTTACACCGAGGCCCATGCCATCGAGGCCCCGGAAGTCTCCGACTTTGCAGCCCTGCCCGGCAACGGCCTGACTGCAAAGCTGGACGGCAAAGAAATTTACGCAGGCCATGCGTCCTTCCTTGCGACAAAGGCCGCTGTGCCGGAAAGCCTGAAGGCAAAAGCCGCCGCACTGGCTGGCGAGGGCAAAACGCCGCTCTACTTCGGCGGCGCGGGCCGTCTGCTGGGCGTAGTGGCCGTGGCCGATACCATCAAGGAGGACAGCCCCCGCGCCATCCGTGAATTGCAGAACATGGGCATCCAGGTCGTGATGCTCACCGGCGACAACCAGCGCACCGCCGACGCCATCGGCCGTCAGGCAGGCGTGGATGAGGTCATCGCTGGCGTTCTGCCCGACGGCAAGGAAGCCGTCATCCGCAAGCTGCAAGCCTCCGGCAAGGTCGCCATGGTCGGCGACGGCATCAACGATGCCCCGGCCCTGACCCGCGCCGACACCGGCATCGCCATCGGTGCCGGAACGGACGTCGCCATTGATGCGGCGGACGTGGTGCTGATGAACTCCCGGCTCTCCGATGTGCCCGCTGCCATCCGCCTGAGCCGCGCCACCCTGCGCAACATCCACGAAAATCTGTTCTGGGCCTTCATCTACAACATCATCGGCATCCCGCTGGCCGCCGGTGTGTTCATCCCCTTCGGCCTGACGCTGAACCCCATGTTCGGTGCCGCCGCGATGAGCCTGTCCAGCTTCTGTGTCGTCAGCAACGCGCTGCGCCTGAATCTGTTCGACCCGCACAGCACCAAACACGACCACAAGATCAAGGCTTCCGCCCTGCCCGCTGCCGCGCAGCCGCAGGCTGAAGATACGACCGAACCCGTTTCGGAATCCACTGTCAAGGAGGAACGTTCCATGAAAAAGACCCTGCACGTTGAAGGCATGATGTGCTGCCACTGCGAGGCCCGCGTGAAGAAGGCACTGGAAGCTCTGCCCGAAGTCCACGAGGCCGTGGTCAGCCACGAGACCGGCACCGCCGTCGTCACCCTGAGCGCCGATGTCGCCAACGAAACCCTGAAGAAGGCCGTTGAAGACCAGGACTACAAAGTGACCGGCATCGAATAAGCCGCACCCGCCAAAAAGACCCTCTCCGTCCTTGCTCTGCTGCAATGCCCGGAGAGGGTCTTTTCATCTTTTATAATCTCTGCAATCGTTCTGCGCCCTTCGTCTTCAGCCAGCGGAGCGCAGCCCCATCGGCCAGGGCAAGGATGCCCAATGCTGCCATCCATGCGGCCTCGACCGGCACGAACTGCGCCAGCACCAGCACCCCCACGCCCAGCACAAAGCCAGCGGCCCAGTTGACAAGCAGTGCCAGCAGAACGCTGGGGTTCTGCTTGATGACGGCCATCTCGCTCGTCCAGTGGAACCGCGGCATCGCCACGCCGAGCATCAGCCCGGCGGCAGCTGTGAAAACAACCTCCAATGCCACCAGCAGACCCGCCAGCAGGGCCGAAGTCCACGGCGCACGCAAAAGCACCAGCCCGCAAGCCAGGCAGAGCAGCGCGGGCGGCAGGGTGACCAGCAGATGCAGGTCCAGCTTTGCCCGCAGCACCTGCCATGGTGTCACCGGCAGACTTTGCAGCTGCCACAGCTGTTCCCCTTCCAGCGAGACGGACGGCACGGTGAGGAGGTTCATCCCGGCCACCAGCACCACCGTGAAAGTCAGCAGCATCGCGCCCAGCTCCCGCGCGGGCAGCCGCGCCGCCAACGCCCGCAGTGCTTCCGCTTTATATCCCATTGCGCCGCTGAGAAGCAGCAGCGCCAGCGAACCCATGGCGCAGTTGAGCAGATAGGACGCGCTGCTGCCCAGATGGAGCAGTTCCCGGCGCAGCAGCGTCCGCCGCAGCGAGGAACGGCGGGCCAACCGCGCCCGCGTCCGTTTCACGGCCCCGCGCCGGGTTGTCATCAAGGTCAGATACGGCCCGGAAAGCGCCCTGCCCAGCGCCGCGCAGAGCAGCACGATGCCAACGGCCAGCACCAGCAGCAAAAGCGGTTCCCCGCAGGCGGCACCTCCCAAAAAGCGCCCCGCACCCGTTAAGGCCGTGTTGTTTTCTCCCAGCGCCACCTGCCCCAGCACCTGTTCAAGGAGAGCCATTCCCCGCTGGTAGACGAGAGCATACACCACCGCAAGCCCCAGGGTTGCTGCGACCGTGACCAGCGTTTTGTGTGCGGCCCGCGCAGTGCAGAGAGCGACCGCCCACCCCAGCAGCGCCGCCAGAAGGGACGCTGCCCCGGCCAGCACCAGCGCCATGGGAGCCGCGCTCAGCAGCCCGCCCAGCGGAGAAGCCGCATACAGCCCATACACCACCTCTGCCGGGACCCAGAGCAGCAGCAGATAGAACAGGCACATCGCGTACAGCCCGCTCATCCGGACGGCAAAGATCATCCACGGCGGGATGGGCATCGCCAGCAGCAGGTCGTTGTCCCTGGCCTGAAACAGGCTCCCATAGCTGGAAAATGCTCCCGCAAATACACCAACGGCCAGCGCCAGAAGCTCCATCGTCAGGAAGTATAGCGCCTCCTGCCCGGCGGGCAGCAGCAGCTCCCCCAGCGGCCACGCCAGCGAGAAGAAACTGCCCATCACCAGCAGCACGATGCCCCCATACAGCGCTCCGAACGCCAGCCGGCCCGCTCTGGTGCGGTGTCTGCCGGTGCTGGCGCTGTGGACGAGGAAGGCCCCCTGCTCCCGCAGCTGTTTCCGAAACAGGGCGCGGAACAGACATCTGGTCTCAGTGTCCATCCTGCACCCCTTCCAGCTCCAGAAAGACCGATTCCAGCGAAGCATCGCCCCGCACCTCGGCCATGGAACCAGCCCGCACGAGCCGCCCCTGCCGGAGGATGGCCACCTGGTCGCAGAGCTTTTCGGCCACTTCCAGCACATGGGTGGAAAAGAAGATGGCCCCGCCCGCATCGCAGAAGGCCCGCATGGTCTGCTTGAGCTGGTGGGAGGCCAGCGGGTCCAGCCCCACGAACGGCTCATCCATCAGGATGAGTTTGGGCGCGTGGAGCAGTGCCGCCAGAATGGCCAGCTTCTGCTTCATGCCGTGGGAGTAGGAGCTGATCGGCTGGCCCAGCGCTTCGGTCAGCGCAAAGCGCTCGCCGTACACCCGCACCCGCTCGGCGCGGGCGGCCTCACGGACGCCGAACACGTCCGCAATGAAATCCAGATATTGGATACCGGTCATGTAGCCATAAAGAGCCGGATCATCCGGCAGATAGGCCAGCTGACGCTTGGCCGCAAGCGGGTCGTCCCGCATGGAACAGCCGTTCACCCGCACCTCGCCGCGGTCCGGCTGCAGGATGCCGCAGCAGCATTTCAGGGTGGTGGTCTTGCCCGCCCCGTTCGGCCCGATGAAGCCGAAGATCTCTCCCGGCCGGATGGTCAGTGTCAGGTCTTCCACCGCCGTTTTCTCGCCGTACTGTTTGGTCAGATGCCGGATCTCCAGCATTCGGATCTCTCCTTTCGGTCTTGATGCGCTCCTGTTTGATAGCCAAATCGTATCATCCACGGAAGGGCCTGTCAAGCATTTCGGCGCAAGTCGGGATGCAAAAGCGGCACCAGCCCGCAAAGCCGTTTTGCTTTACAGACCGGTGCCGCTTTATGTTCATTTCAGGACTGCGACATTTTTGATGCCGTATCGTGCAAAAAGTTTCAGTGCTGCCGGGCCGATGCGTTCTCCGCTCACCACGATGGGGATCGCCGGCGGGCAGGAGACGGTGGGCATCGCGCAGACGCGGCCCAGCGCCGTTTCGGCGGGAACCACCTCCTGCGGGGCGAACACTGCCTGCCGCACGGTGCAGACCGGCGCAGCTTCCGCCGCCAGTTCCGTGAAGACATCCGCTTCCGGTTCCGGCAGAGCCGGGGCCGACGGCAGAGCCGCGCAGAGCCGTGCCACTGCCGCTGCCAGCCGCTCATAATCCTGCGCCGGGTTTTCGGGGGTGAACATCAGCACCACATACCGGGGGTCGGCATATTCGCACTCGATGCGGTCCTGCCGCAGAGCCTCGGCCAGCGCGGTGCCGGTCATGCCCAGTGCCGCCGCATCCAGCGTGAGTTTGAGCGGCTCACGGGCGGGGTCGTCCACCGCCAGCGGGAACGGACAGCCTGCCACAGCGGCCTGCTCGTTCAGCACCCGGCGCATTCTGGTCAGCTGCCCGCAGCAGGAGTAGAGCCGCAGCGGATACCCCTCCGAAAGATACCGGTTGCACCGGTCGAGGGATTGCAGGATCAGATAAGACGGGCTTGTGGAGCCGAACAGCGCCAGCGCATTGCGGACTGCCGTTTCCTCCTGCACGGGCGCTTTCAGCCCCAGATGCAGGTAGGCGCCGCCGGTGAGGACAGGCAGGGTCTTGTGCCCGGAATCGCAGCACATCGCCGCCCCCAATGCAATGGGGTGGCGGCTGCCGCCCACCAGAAAGTTCAGGTAGGCACCGTGGGCATTGTCCACCAGCAGCGGCACACCGTGCGCATCGCAGACCTTTGCAAGGGCCGCGATGTCCTGCATCCCGCCGAGGTAGTCCGGGCTGGTGAGGTAGACACCGAAGGGGGTTCTCCCCTGCCCGGCCAGCCGGTCTAGCGCGGCGGCAAGCTGAGCTTCGGTCACGGGGCAGCTGCACAGCGCCCCGGCCGCGTCCGGCGCGGGCCAGAGCCACTGGATGTCAAGATCCAGCAGCGCGGCGGCATAGAGCAGCGCTTTGTGGGCGTTGCGGGCCGCCAGCAGCACCGGGCGCTGCCCGGCGGGGGCCGCCTGCATCGCCAGGCAGAGCATGGCCCGGATGCACTGAGACGAACCCTCGGTGCTGTAATAAGTGTGGGCCGTGCCGAAGAGCCGGGTCGCATTGGCCTCGCTCTGGGCGATGATGCCATCGGCCTCGTACAACTCATCCGCGCCCCGGATCTCGGTGATGTCCAGCCCTTCAAACCCCAGCAGGGCCTGCCCTTTATGGCCGGGCATGTGAAGGCGGGAAGTCCCGGACTTTGCGTAGTTCTGCACAAAGTCCACGATGGGTGTGGTCATGCTCATTCGCAGGCTTCGCCGTCCGCGCAGGCATTGCAGGTGCTGCCCAGTTCGATGGGCACCTCGATGCCCTGTGCGGCCAGCTCCTGATTCTTGGCCACCTGGATCATGATGGCGCACTCCATCCGCTTGCGGAACAGCTCACAGCCGTACTCGTACACGCCGGTGATGCTGCCGGTGGCGTGGTATGCGTTGGCCGCACAGCCGCCGGAGCAGTAGAGCTTGGCCCAGCAATCCTTGCACTCCGGGCGGGCATAGGCATTGCAGTGCTTGAACTCATCCCGCACGGCGGTGTTTGTGACGCCCTTCCAGATGTCGCCCATCCGGTACTTGGGGTCGCCGACGAACTGGTGGCAGGGGTATAAATCGCCCCAGGGGGTCACGGCCATGTACTCGGTGCCGGAGCCGCAGCCCGAAATGCGCTTGTAGATGCAGGGGCCGCCGGTCAGGTCGATCATGTAATGGTAGAAGGTAAAGCCGCGGCCCTCGCGGTCGCGCTTGAGCATCTCCTTGGCCAGGATCTCATACTGCTCCTTCAGGATGGGCAGGTCGGCCTCGGTCAGGGCGCTGGGGTCGTCCGGCTTGCAGACCACCGGCTCCATGCTCAGCTCGGTGAAACCGAGGTCTGCCATGTGGAAGATGTCGTTGGTGAAGTCGGTGTTGAAGTGGGTGTAGGTGCCGCGCATGTAGTAGCCCTTGTCGCCGCGCTTCCGGACGAATTCCTGGAACTTGGGCACGATGGCGTCATAGCTGCCGTGGCCCGCGTAGTCCTTGCGGAAGCGGTCGTGGACCTCCTTGCGGCCATCGAGGCTCAGGACGACGTTGTGGCACTCCTTGTTGCAGAAGTCGATCACATCCTCGTCGATCAGCATCCCGTTGGTGGTCATGGTGAAGCGGAAGTTCTTGTTGTGGATCTTCTCCTGTTCGCGGCAGTAGGCCACCAGCTTCTTCACCATCTCAAAGTTCATCAGCGGCTCACCGCCGAAGAAATCGACTTCGAGGTTGCGGCGGGTGCCGGAGTTCTCGATGAGGAAATCCATGGCGCGCTTGCCCACCTCAAAGCTCATCAGCGCACGGTCGCCCTGATAGCGGCCCTGCGAGGCGAAGCAGTAGGAGCAGTTCAGGTTGCAGGTGTGGGCCACATGCAGGCAAAGCGCCTTGACCACGGTGTTGCGGTTCTTGAAGTCGAAGGCCATGTCGGCATAGGTATCGGGGCTCCACAGCTTGCCCGCCTGTTCCAGCGCGGCCACATCCTCCAGGCACTGGCGCAGGTCGGCCTCGGTCACGTCGGGGCGGTCGCCGTACTTTTCGAGCATGGCCGCTACGATTGCATCGGCGGAGCGCTCCTTGTACAGGGCGATAACGTCATACGCCACATCGTCCACCACATGCACCGAGCCGCTGCAGGTATCCAGCACGATGTTATAGCCGTTCAATTGATACTGATGTACCATTTTAGTCTCCATTCCATTGTTACATAAAAAAATGCCGCCCGGCAAAGGCGGCATCCGATTTGCAGAAATTACTTGTTGCTGTTCTCGCACTTCTGGTTTGCCACGCCGCAGGAAGTCTTGCAGGCGGACTGGCAGGAAGTCTGGCACTCGCCGCAGCCACCGGTCACAACGCTCTTGGTCAGGTCACGAGTAGCGATCGTCTTGATACGTTCCATAATATATAACCTCTCTAGCTCAAAAGATTTGATGCGCAGAACCACCCGCGCACGATATTATCTTTGTGTATAATACCACGGGCCGCGCTGGATGTCAAGATTTTTGTCACAGTTTGGCGGGAAACTCTATCCTTCGTACAACCTCTCCGTCATCTTCGGTGACACCTCTCCTTGTAGGAGAGGCTTTGGCATTTCGCAGACTTCGCCGCTTCGGGAGAGGGTTTATCCTCCCATCGGCTGATATTTCTGCAAAATAGTATGCAGGCCAAGCTCCCGCGCCTGAGCCAGCAGATAGCGGTAGCGGCACAGCAGAGCCTGCCGCTCGTAGATGTGCTGTTCGATGAGGTCGGTGTCCACCTCCAGGTCAAACATCATCTCGTTCTGGCGCAGGCAGAACAGGCATTCTTTCAGTTCCTCTTCCAGTTCCGGGTGGTAGCGTTCATGTTCCGTATCCCGCGGGATGCGGTCGGACAACAAGGTTTTTTCTTTTTGCGCAGACTGGGCCATCGTGGTTCCTCCTCTTTGTGCATCTTTGCTTCTACTGATTTCCAGTATATGCAAGGAGAGTGAGAAGGATGACGGTTGATGGAGTCCCGCCATAAAAAATCGTCTGCCTCCCCGACGACTCTGCCCCATTGCTCTAACATTTCAATTCAAAATGTTCCGCGAAAGACCGTCTCTTTTCAGGATTTTGCAAAAAAGTTCGAAAAAGTGCTTGACAACTCCGGGCTTTTCCCGTATAATAGCATACGTTGAGCGGCTCACGAGCCAAACAACAAAACAAATCTTGGGGATTTGCATAGTGGTAGTGCGGTAGACTCTGACTCTACTTGTGGGAGTTC
>ERZ838483.1636-NODE-1636-length-17708-cov-2.883136_pt1 | contig 17708 bp, 16 predicted proteins | sample MGYA00519939_ERZ838483 | MGnify/ENA primary metagenome ERZ838483 (study PRJEB31850, sample SAMEA3708836) | human gut metagenome | biome: human gut; feature: human-associated habitat; material: faeces | place: China | collected 2014 ... | reverse complement strand
GCGGATGGTTTATTGTTTCGGACGCTTCGCGTCCTCAACAGGCTGAAGCCATTAAAAAGAAGGGAAAGCGCCAATTCGCTTTCCCTCCACACATAAAATGTAACAATCGCACGTTTTCAGGTAACAAACGCCTCGAGCCATCAAGAAACATAAATCACAAACATGCACAAGATGCTATTTTGTGACAAAACCTCGAAATCGCGAAACCTAAACCGTCAAAACGGCGAAACAGCGAGTTCTTGAGAACAAAGCCCTCAAGAACTCGAAACTTAAAACCTTGGAATCCTAGCACCTTAGCCTCAAGAACTAGAAGTTTGGAACCAAAACCCTAAAACCTCGGAACCAAAACCCCGAATCCTTGAAACTCGAAAACTCAAACCGTATTAAAACGCACGGAAGCGCTCGTAGCGCTGCAGACGCAGCTCGTCTGAAGTCATAGGGAGCAACTCCTCTAAAGAGCGTGTCACAAAATCATGAACTGCCACAACTGCCTGTTCGGGATTTTCATGCGCAGGCTTTTCGCCTTCACTAAGAACCTCCTCGATCAAGCCAAGCTCGCAAGCTTCTGCAGCACTCATTTTCATTACTGCCGCCGCCTCTGCCGCACGAGAACGATCCTTCCACAAAATGGAAGCAAAACCTTCTGGCGAAAGAACAGAATAGACTGCATGCTCTTGCATAGCAACACGATTACCCATAGCAAGCGCCAACGCGCCACCCGATCCACCTTCACCAAGTACGACACACACCACGGGAACACCAAAGCCCGACATTGCCGCTAAATTATCCGCGATTGCATTGCCTTGACCACGTTCCTCTGCCTCCATGCCGCAGAAAGCACCCTGGGTATCAACCAGACAAACAATCGGACGACCAAATTTTTCTGCCTGACGCATCAAACGCAGGCTCTTGCGATACCCTTCAGGCTGAGGACAACCAAAGTTACGAGCAATACGCTGATGTAAATCGGCGCCCTTTTCTTCTGCAATTACTGTAACGGGAATACCGTCAATCCAGCCGATACCACCCACGATGGCACCATCATCAGCAAATGAACGATCGCCATGAAGTTCAATAAAGCCATCAACAATATGATCGATATAGTACTGAGCAGTAGGACGATGAACATTACGCGCTAGCAAAACACTCTGCCATGCTGGATTATCTTCTCCATCAGAGCCTGCTTCCGTTTTCTTCATAGGGAGAACTGAAGGGGCATCAGCAACACCACGTTTACGAAGAGCATGCTTCAAGGGGAAAGACTCGTCACCACTCAAAGCAGCACCAGCCCTACCAAACAGACGGGCAAACGGATTCCCTCCCTGTTTAGCTGGAATCGTTTTAGCAGCAGAAGGATTTTGACCAACCTCAGATTGATCGGATCCCGCTCGCAAAACTGCTGCTTCTCGTGCTGCACGTACAACCGAACGAATAGTGCCATCGCTCGTACCGCTATCTCCTTCAGATGCGGCAAGCGCTTCTAAATCTTGGGTTGCACAATGAATATCCACAACCTTGGACAGATATTCGCGCAGATCACAACGTTCAACAATAGCGTCGATCAAGCCATGCTCAAGCGCAAATTCAGCTGTCTGGAAGCCCTCGGGCAACGTCTGTTTAATAGTGTCTTGAATTACTCGACGTCCCGCAAATCCAATGAGGGCATGAGGCTCGGAAACAATGATATCGCCTTGGGTTGCAAAAGATGCCGTTACACCACCTGTGGTAGGGTCGGTAATTACCGAAATATACAGCAAGCCCGCACGACTATGACGCTCAACCGCTGCACTGATCTTTCCCATCTGCATCAGGGATACAAGGCCCTCCTGCATACGAGCACCACCTGATGCCGTAAAGATAATCAAAGGTAAGCGCTCATCAGTTGCACGCTCAATAGTGCGCGTAATTTTTTCGCCCACAACAGAACCCATGGAACCCATCATAAAAGTAGACTCCATAATGCAAACTGCGATTCTACGCCCCTTCAAAAGCGCAGATCCGCATCGCACCGCTTCTTCTAAGCCACTCTTAGTGCGATTCTTTTCGATAATCGCATCATAGTCAGGAAACGCAAGTGGATCAGTCTCTGGAATGCCAGCATTCCACTCCTCGAAGGAATCTTTATCAAAAAGATAGTCGAGTCGTTCATCGGAAGTAAGACGATAGAGTTCGCCACAGGTAGGACAAACGCCCCCTGTTGCCAATACCGGCTTTTCATCATGGTTGAGCTTGCACTTTGGACACTTGCGCCACGTTACTTCATAATCGCCGAACTCAGGATCTGGAGCGCATTCCACCCACATCGTATGGGTGCGATCCTTCTCCATTGGACCCAACACCTGAACCCCAGCTTGATGAGCAATCATCCGTAGAAGAGAGCTGTTGGCGGTTTCAGGGTTGCAAACCAACATTACCGAAGCGCCGCTCTTACGCACCGCCTCCATAATGGCGTACTCATTCGAAAATAAACGAGCATCAAACTTTGGTCCCAGAGACGCAACCTGCGCAGCACCTGAACAAGCAAATGCACGAGCCTTATCGTCAGTACCTGTTACCCAAATTTGAGAACAACCGCTTTTGACACACGCTTTCACCGTTGCCTTCATAGGTGATCCATAACCAACCACCAACAAAGGTCCATCGAGCTTTTCTGCCAAAATCGGCAACTGATATACGATAGTAGGACCATCAGTTACTACTGCCGCCTGCGAATTCTGCTGAACTGCAGTCATTACTGATTACCTCCCTCTGATTTTTTACCAGGCGCAATAACGTACTTTTGTACCGCTGTTGCACAAACTTCCCCATCAACACTTGCCTCAACTTCAGCAACGCACATGCGTGAAGAATTCTTCGTTATAGTTCCTTTAAGCGTTACCGTTTCACCCGGAAGAACGGTTCTACGAAACTTCGCTTTATCGATACCCACCAGATAACCGAGAGATCCTTCTTTACCATCCTGAACAAGCACGCAAATACTTGCTGCCTGCGCAAGCGCTTCCATCAAAATTACGCCAGGAAGAACAGGATGTCCAGGAAAATGACCAGCAAAAAGGGCAAGATCAGGATCAACATCCAATTCTGCCACTACGCTTTTTCCTGGCTCACACGACAATACGCGACTGACCCAAACAAAAGGATCACGATGAGGGAGAAGCTTTAACACTCCCTCTTTCTCGCAAGGAAATTCAACAGGCGAAGCTTCGGTACATGCAGAGGAATCTGATGCCACATTTGCTGAAGTATCTGATGCAGCATTCACTGAAGTATTTGTCGCTTCTGAGTTTACTACTTCGTTTTCTGATGCCATTACGCACGCTCCTCAATAAACGGAGAAAGAGCAAGCGTTGCATTGTGACCACCGAAGCCCAACGAATTCGAAAGTACCACTTTCTGCTCGTAATTAACCATAGCAGCAGTAGGTACTTTAACGGGGCACTCAGGATCTGCTTCAGCAAAGCCTGCAGTTGGAGGAACAACGCTACGTGCAGCAGAAAGTGCCGCCACAATACCTTCGATTGCGCCAGCAGCGCCCAGCATATGACCCACACAACCTTTGACTGAGGTAACCGGAACCTCCAGCGCACGATCTCCCAAGAGAGTATTCCATGCAGCAGATTCGGTTTTATCGTTCACAGGAGTTGCAGTACCATGAGCATTTAAGTGACCAATATCATCAATGCTAAAGCCACTTTCAGCTAAAGCTTGCTTCATAGCACGCACTGCGCCTTCGCCGCTTGGTTCGGGTGCGGTGATGTGATAGGCATCTCCCGTTGAACCAAAACCAGTTACTTCAGCGATGATATTCGCTCCACGAGCCTGAGCATGCTCCAAAGATTCAAGTACTAAAGCTCCAGCACCTTCACCAGGAACGAAACCATTACGACGAACATCAAACGGCATAGAAGCATTCTGGGGATCATCGGATTTTGTAACAGCACCCAAGTTGGCAAAGCCTGCTAAAGACATATTCGCAGTTCCCTCTTCGGTGCCACCAGCAAGCGCTGCATCAGCGTAACCAAATCGAATAAGTCGATAAGCCTCTCCGATACAATGAGTGCCCGTTGCGCAAGCAGTCACTATATTGAGGCAATCGCCCTTCATGCCGTAACGAATTGACAGATTGCCTGCTGCCATATTGGAAATCATGGTCGGAATAAACAGAGGACTTACTCGCTTAGCGCCCTTTTCATGAAGAACAACCGATTCATGCTCAAACATATTCAGGCCACCAATACCTGAACCAAAAATGCAGGCAAAACGATCAGCATCTTCCTTTTCCATGTCGATGCCTGCCTGAGCCATTGCCTCATCGGAGGCCAAAATAGCATACTGAACGAAAGGTGCAAATCGGCGAGATTCCTTTTTGGTAAAACCCACCTCGAGAGGATCATAGCCAGGAATGATGCCTCCAACATTTACTCCCAGCTGTTCACGACGCTCTTCAGGAAACAAAGACAAGCAGCATTCACCACTTGTAACTTTTGACCAGAGAGTCTCAACGCCCAATCCAGCAGGAGACACTGCACCCATACCGGTAATTACTACGCGGTGCAAAGCCACCGTATTTGTCTGTGAACTCATAGAGATAATCCTCCATCTACCGTTAAAACATGACCCGTGATGTAACGTGCTTCTTTGCTTGCCAAAAAGCCTACTGCACCAGCTACATCCTCTGCACTACCCAACTCGCGCAAGGCTATTCGTGAAATAACACCATCTCGTGCTTTTTCACTTAAAGCACGCGTCATGTCTGTGTCAATAAACCCTGGTGCCACAGCATTTACCGTAATACCACGAGCACCTAATTCTTTGGCAGCGCTTTTCGTCATTCCTACAATGCCTGCCTTAGAAGCAGCATAATTAACCTGTCCGGCGTTGCCGTAAAGACCAACCACACTGGAAATGCTAATAATACGACCGCTGCGCTGCTTCATCATGATAGGAGCTACATGACGCATGCAGTTAAAGGCACCTTTTAAGTTTACCGAAATAACCTTATCGAATGCCTCCTCGCTCATGCGAGCAAGCAAGCCATCTTGTGTAACGCCCGCATTGTTCACCAACACATCAAGACGTCCAAATTGCTCACGAATCTGCTCGACCATTTCTTTAGTAGCATCAAAGTCAGATACATCAGCGCAGAACACCGCAGCTTTAATTCCAAATTGCTCTCTTAATTCACCCGCTAATTCGGCACAAGCCTCAGCGCTTCGTTCACTTGAATGATTGAGCGCGAGAGAAAAACCTTGAGCAGCCAGCGTATGGGCAACAGCAGCACCAATTCCTCTGCTTGCGCCCGTTACGAGTGCAACCTGCTCTTGGGTTTCTTGTTTTTCAGTCATTTAAACCTCCTTTGGTTGCCCCGTTATTCTTTGTTGGATTCCTCAACACTCGAAACCAGTTGAGAAACCTCTTTTTCCCATTCGGCATACGTACCAATCTTTATGCGATCCGCTTTACGATCAATACGCTTAACTAAATTCGTAAGAACTCCACCGAATCCCACTTCAATAAATTGAGACTCGCCCTTTGTACTCAACGCTTGGATGCTTTGTTCAAACATGACCGAACTCTTCACCTGAGAAGACAAACGATCTATAGCCTCATCAACCACGAAAGGCTGGGCATCGGTATTGCAAATTAAGGGAAACGTAGGCTGCTTAAACGAAAGTGTTTTACAAAACTCTCCTACGCGCGTTGCAGCATCCTCCATTAAGGGACTGTGAAAAGCTCCTGCGGTACGTAAGCGAGAACAACGTTTTGATTGTTCTTTCCAATACGCCTCCGCACGATCAATTGCTGCAACATTTCCTGAAACTACAACTTGACCAGGAGCGTTGTAATTCGCGCAAACTAACACATCGCCTTCGGCGCACGCATCGCATACGCTTTGCGCATCTTCATGGGTTGCCCCCAAAAGCGCAAGCATTGCGCCCGCATTTTTCTTACACGCATCCGCCAAAGCATGAGAGCGTTCGTTGAGCAGCGCAAAACCCTCTTCCAAAGTTAAGATGCCCGAAACCATCAAGCCACTAATCTCTCCCAAAGAAAAGCCCACAATGGCATCGGGCGTAATACCCTTTGCAAGCAAAGCGCGAGCCAATCCAACTGAAAGAGCGGAGGTGAGAATCTGAGAATTCAACGCATCATTTATTTGCGCTTCATCCCCTTCTTTGCTCAAAGCAACTAGATCTATTCCTGTTGCCTTTTTCGCCATTTCAAACGTTTCTTCGACTTCAGGCAACACCAAAAGATCAGCGCCCATACCCACCTTCTGAGCGCCTTGACCTGGCATCATCCAAACACTCACTATTGCCACCTTCTACTTCCATGCACGGACGGCGTTTCTGTCTGCCATCTCCTGCAGACCAAAAGTTGCCCATTGCTGCGCTTGTGCCACCAGTTCCTCTACGATTTCTGCAGCAGGCTTACAATCGTGCACCAGACAAGCAGATTGACCAGCCATCATAGAACCGTTATCCACATCGCCCTGGACTGCCCGACGAAGAGAACCAGCTAAACGCTCTTCTGCCTCTGCGCTGTCTCCTTTACCTGCGGCCTCCATCTGGCGGATTTCACGCGTAAGTTTATTCTTAAGGCCGCGAACAGGATGACCACCAGCACGTCCCGTAACAATCGTATCGGAATCCTTTGCAGCGATAACCTTATCCTTGTAGGCCTGAGCAACACAGCACTCTTCAGCGGTTAAGAAGCGAGTGCCCACCTGAACTCCTTCGGCTCCTAAAGCAAACGCTGCAGCCATTCCACGACCATCAGCAATACCGCCTGCTGCAATTACAGGAATAGAAACCGCATCACATACCGCAGGTATCAGTACCATCGTGTTGAGTTCGCCAATATGACCGCCAGCCTCACAACCTTCAGCGACCACCGCATCGGCGCCACAACGCTCCATACGACGCGCCAACGCTGCAGAAGCAACAACAGGAACAACCGTAATACCTGCTTCTTTCCACATAGGTATATAAGAACCAGGATTGCCTGCACCTGTGGTTACCACATCAACCTTCATATCTGCCGCGAGCTGAGCTAACTGAGGTGCTTCAGGATTCATAAGCATGATATTCAAACCAATTGGCTTGTCGGTTAGTTCACGCGCCTTCTCGATTTCTGCCTTAACCCAGGAAACAGGAGCAGCGCCGCAAGCAATTATTCCCAGACCACCTGCATTACTTACTGCAGCAGCAAGACGAGCATCAGCAATGTTTGCCATACCGCCTTGAATAATCGGATATTCCACCCCTAAAAGCTCAGTAACTCGTGTTTTCATATGCGATCATCTCTTTCGTAAATGGAAGTAATTAACAACAACAAGCGAACCCGGCGAATAGAACGCAATCTCAACTTGCTTTGCGTTAACCACTCGACCTGGTTCGCTTATAGACTTGTCAATCTTTGGTAACACACTATCGAGCAAACAATGCTCGTTCGCATAATTGTTTACAGAGAATCAATATAGCTAACCAGATCTTCGATGGTTTCAAGACCCTCAGGCTCGCCAAAGTCAATATCAAGCTTTTCTTCGATATCGCAAATCAATTCTGCCATATCAAGAGAGTCGATACCCAAATCTTCGAAGGTAGCATCTTCTGTTACCTCTTCTGGTTCAATGTCGAGGGTTTCTTCCAGGATCTCTTTAATTGCGTCGAGAGTTGCCATTAGTATTCCTTTCTTGCAAGCCGCTATTGTTTCGCAGCTTCATTTTCTTGGTCAAAAAATTCTTTGACCTTTCCTAATGCCTTATAAAGAACAGCTTCCTCTTCTGGGGTTAAGCACTCAAGCGCGCTATCGGCCATCTTCTTATGAAAAGCCTCATGTGCACGAAATGCCTTACGACCCTTAGAGGTAAGCTGAACAAGCACTTGCCTGCGGTCTACTTCGCTTCGTGTTCGTTTGACATAGCCTTTTTTCTCCAGCTTCGTCATGGAAGCCGTAAGGGTTGCCAAAGTTACCTCGAGGCGAGAAGCGACCACTTTCATGGGATTGATCTCGTGAAGTCCAACTGCAACAATCGTATGAAGTTCCGCGATGCTTAACCCTTCGGTAAGGCGATTGTTAAGCGACCTTTCCTCAATACGTAAGATAGAGTTGAACGTTTCGGTGAGCATCTCATTGACAACCTCTTTGCCTTCACGCTGCCAATCAGGTATTTCGATGCTCTTACTCAAATCCCTACTCCTTCAATTACAAAAATGACTAATGAATCCACTTAAGCGTTTGCAGGTAAAATGCCTATACCTAACGCTCCAGGACCAAGATGGGTGGAAATAATTGCACCGCAAGGACAAGTTCCCCCATCAATATATTCAATTCCTGCATCAGCGAGAGCCTTTTTCATGTCTTCAACAGGAGAAAGATTTCCGCAATGGCAGAAACGAATTCGCAGAGTACCCTGCTCGTTGGTGCGGTTTTCTACTTCGCTAACAAATGTCTTGATAACGCCACGCATTCCCTTTGCTTTTCCGTAAGCCATCAGAATACCTTTTTCGTTAAAAGTAAAGATTGGCTTAATGTTCAAAAGGCTTGCATTCTTTACCTGGTCAGCAGAAAGACGACCACCTTTAAGTAAGTTCTCTAAAGTTTCAGGAGCAACAAGGAATTCAGCCTTTGCGAGTAGCTCTTTTGCCTTCGCTTCAGCCTCATCAAGCGTTGCACCCTCATCGCGCATTTTGCAAATTTCTGCAACAGCAAGAGCGACAGAAGCAGTAGCACCAGCACGAGCGCCATCTAATACGCGCACATCAATATCTACTTGCTCTGCAGCAGTACGAGAAGACTCGATCGTGCCCGAAAGAACACCTGCAATATGAATAGCAATTACGCCCTCATAGCCCTGTTCAGCAAGAGCGTTATACATCTGCTCAAAATCGTAAGGAGTAGGCTGCGAAGACTGTGGGAGACCTTCAGAATTTGCCATACGCTCATAAAATTGCTCAGAGGTAATTTCTACCTGATCTTTAAAGGTTTCTCCATCAATCAAAACACTGAGGGGAACCATGTGAACATCAAGAGCTTTATATTCTTCCTGAGTGAAATCGCACGTTGAATCAACTACGACCGCAAAACTCATACTCATCTCCTTCCACAAGAAGCAGGATTTTCGAAACAATTTTTCGAAAAACGACTTACTTGTTCGTTGTTAGCTCAATTACTTAGTTTATCTAACTAAATGAAGGATAGAGGGAGGTTTACTCAAACGCAAGAAAAAGAATTACTCCCCACAAATTGAGCACAGGTGGATTAATCGCCGTTCAAAAAAACAAACTATGAGACTCTTAATTATGAACCTGCATTGCAAGTCAACATTGCAGGTTCCTTGATTGCAAGTGCCTTAATTATGAGCGTCTTCCTCCACCGTAAGAACTTTTACGGGCACCAAAAGCACTGCCCTTTCGTGCAGTCTTTTTCAAATCGCCTAAAATATCCTCTTCAGCTTTGCCTTCAAGTTGTGCGCGCAGTTTAACCACCTGATCGCGCACCGCCGCAGCACGTTCAAAGTCCATCGCCGTCGAAGCCTCAAGCATTTCTTCTTCAAGAGATGCAACAATGCGCAACATCTCACTACGGGAATAACCTGCCAATTCAGCGTTAACTTCTTCGGCGCTACGTTTACCTTCGTCGGTCTCGAGATAATCAGTAATGTCGCTAATACCCTTGCGGATTGTTTTCGGAACTATGCCATGCTCCTCGTTGTACGCCATCTGAATTGCGCGACGACGGCGCGTTTCGGTGATCGCGCGATCCATGGAGTCAGTGATCTTGTCGGCATACATTATCACTTGACCTCCCGCATTACGCGCTGCGCGACCAATAGTCTGAATAAGTGAGCGATGGTTGCGCAAGAAACCTTCTTTATCTGCATCCAAAATGGCAACCAGTGAAACTTCTGGCAAGTCCAAACCCTCTCGAAGCAAATTGATGCCAACTAAAACATCAAATTCGCCTTTGCGAAGATCTCGCAAAATTTCAACACGCTCAAGCGTCCCGATATCGGAATGCATATAACGTGCACGAACCCCCTGATCAAGCAAATGTTCAGTCAAATCTTCCGCCATGCGCTTGGTTAAAGTCGTAATAAGAACTCGCTCGTCGCGCTTTGCACGTATTTTTGCCTCATCGATAATATCGTCAATTTGCGAAAGGATGGGACGAACATCGATTTCTGGATCCAGCAATCCCGTTGGACGAATGATCTGCTCCACCTTTGCTTCGCTTACTCGTTCCTCATAGTCTCCTGGCGTTGCAGAAACATAAACAAACTGCGGAACTCGCGCTTCAAATTCGTCAAATCGAAGCGGGCGATTATCCAAACAGGAAGGCAGACGAAAACCGTGTTCTGCCAGAGTCACCTTACGAGAGCGGTCTCCTTCGTGCATTCCGCGAATCTGAGGAACCGTTACATGACTCTCGTCAATAAAACAAAGGAAATCACTAGGAAAATAATCGATCAAAGTATAAGGAGGCTCACCTGGAGCGCGTCCATCCAGGTGTCGCGAATAATTTTCAATGCCAGAGCAAAAGCCCATCGTCTCAATCATTTCCAAATCGTAGGAAGTGCGCATCTCCAGGCGCTGCGCTTCAAGCAACTTTCCTTCTTCATTGAATTGCTTCAAGCGTTCCTGCAATTCTTCTTGAATAGTTTGAAGGGCATGCTCAATCGCTGGCCTGGCTGCTACGTAATGGGAGGCAGGCCACAAAGGAAGTGCCTCGTATGTATTTAGTACTTCTCCCGTAACGTTATCAATTTCAGATATTTCCTCTATTTCGTCTCCCCAGAATTCCACACGAATCGGATTGTCTGCATAGGGAGGAAATACATCCAACGAATCGCCTCGAACGCGGAAGGTACCTCGCTTCAATTCGTAGTCATTTCGATCGTATTGGATATCTATCAGCTTATGTATAAGTTCGTCACGATCTTGTTCGATCTCTTTATCAAGAAATACCGCCATACCTGCGTATTCCATCGGCGATCCAATACCGTAGATGCAAGAAACTGAAGCCACAACGATAACATCACGTCGAGATAAAAGCATTGAAGTTGCGGCATGACGAAGCTTTTCTACCTCCTCGTTAATGGAAGCATCTTTTTCTATGAAGGTATCAGTTGTTGGAACATAAGCTTCCGGCTGATAATAGTCGTAGTACGAGACAAAATATACCACCGCATTGTTCGGGAAAAACTCTTTTAGCTCCGCCGCCAATTGAGCAGCAAGTGTTTTGTTTGGCGCTAAAACGAGTGTTGGTTTTTGTACCGCCTCGATAGTTTTAGCCATGGTATAGGTTTTACCCGAACCCGTAACACCTAGCAACGTTTCATAACGCATCCCAGATTCAATATTTTTGGCTAATTGAGCAATAGCTTTTGGCTGGTCACCTGCAGGCTCATAAGGAGAAACCACCTCAAAGGGTTGAGACGACAGACGTGCCATGGGTAATTTACCCTCCATTTGATGGCCCTCTAAATTTTGAAGATGCGCCACAATTCCTCCCTGTATTCCTATCTACCATTTGAATCCGTAATTCGAAAGAATCTACAATCTAAATCTGCAATTCGACAGCGTCTGTAATTCGGCAGATTATACAATTCGGCAGATTCTGCAATTCGAAACTCTCTTGAACTGTTGCACTATCATTCAGAACAGTCAAAGTAACTTAACACAAACTTACCTAAGAAAGCCTTGGGGCGATGTCAGAATCCCACCATTGTTGAATTTGGTCTTGAAATTCCTGTAAGGTTCCATCGTTGGTAAACACCACATCCGCGATAGCAAGACGGTTTTCTTCTGGTACTTGACTTGCAAGACGGTTTCGCGCATCTTCTTCGGAAAAACCGCGCGATTCCATCAAGCGACGAACACGCACCTCAGGCGATGTAGTAACTGCTACCACGATATCTGCATGTTTGTAGAAATCATCGCGTCCGTCAAGAATTGCCATTTCTAAAACAACAACTTCGTGAGTTTGCCCCACACTCACAACATGACGCAAACAGCCTTCGTAAAGTCTAGGCTGAGTAATAGCATCCATACGAGCGGTATCTTCTGGCGTGGCGAAGGCACGAGCAGCAAGTTCGGAGCGAATTATTTCACCATTCGTATCGAGTATTTCTTTACCGAAGGCCTTCACTAACTCTGCTTTCATTTCAGAATCATGGAGGTTTTCGTGGCCCACTTCATCAGCAAGAACAATACCTGCACCTTTTTCTTTAAGAAACTCCATCAACGTGGATTTTCCTGAACCAATTCCACCCGTAACAAAAATGCTTAACACCGCAATCCCCTCTCACTAGCTTTGCAGCGCACTCGAGCAAAGTTACTATGCTCGCATGGGTATGTTTTTAATTATCACATGCAAGTCAACCTAGAATTCGCGTTCTATTGCGTTCTTATTTGAGCGCCACATGCACAAGACGGTGATTACGCAGCACAAAGAATGCCGCTACTGCAAAAATCAGCAAATACGCAAATTGACCCGTTATCGCAACAACAATAACACTCGATAACAAAGGAATTCCAACAGCAACAATTACGCTCGCCCAATACCAAGGCTTGACACTGGAAGGAAATTGCTCTGCGTAAGATTCGCAAACTGCCCCATGAAAAGCAAGCGACAGGCAAAGCAACCACAAGAGAATAAACAGCGCTCCTGCTTGATCAAAGAATTGTGCATTGTTTATGCATCCAACTACAAACAGAACAACACAAAGAACAAACGCTCCAACGAAATATCGTCTCTGCCGCGCCGCTCGGTAATGCAGCTCTCCACCCTTGTATAACTCCATCTTGAAGGCCATTTCGGTTACCTCCTTTATGAAAGAGTAAAAGATTTGTTCTTACTTTAAAAGACTAATGTCACCACCAATGAAGCTGATAAAAAATGCTACACCTTCATTCATGGCAAATAAATGCTGCCTGCATTCATAGCGAAATCACCAATGCTCCCTCGTTAAAATCTGCCCTCCAGACGTAAGAATTCAAAGGGTAATTAAGACTTCAAGCGCTCCTTATACTTACTTCCTTACGATATACTAACCAGTATCGTACCCATCCTGAAAGGAGCTACAATGGCTACCTATCTTGATGACCTGAAATATCTGTCAAACAACACTCAGATTTGGAAGCAGGCGTGCAAAGGTGCTCTGTCGAAGCCTCTTTTACCTTTCGGGAAAGCAAAAGACACTTTCAACATAGCTCAAAAATGCAAAGCTATTCAAGAGAAATATGGGTTACCCAACTACCAGGAAAACGAACCTTGGTTTTACAAGAAAATCCTTACTGAATTCGACGCCAGAAACCCTTACGTAAACGACCTAAAAGGTTGCGATACTCATATTATGAGTGCCAAACAGGTGCTTGAAGAAAACATTTTTAGGGAAGACTACCTTTATCGCAAAGCAAGCAGCTTAGGATCGGACTGGAAGTTCAACATTTATCTTGAAGACGTTGAAAGGTTTGGCAAGATCTTAATTTCGGAAAACACCGATCAAAACACCCCGGAAATTCCCCCTATGAACGTAGGTGAAACCGCCATGTATTTTGCCTACGAAGCAGAAGTTCTCAAAGGCATCCCTAGGCCCAGATTCAATCTAGCGCTTATCGAGGCTCTCCAAAAGAACATTGATCGGATTCTGGATGGAAAAGATGCTGAGGGACTTTCTTCGAACTTTCTACAAAATACTCCGCCGCTACCTAACTTCGCTGCCGCCTTTAGTATTGCTCTGCCTACCGAAATCCATGAACGCATAAAATCTTGTGAGCATGAATACTGGAATGCCTTTGGAACGTTTTCGCGGAACTTAAGACGCGCCTATGGGCAAGTTGGCGGATGGTCGAAGTTATATTACGGCAGAAAACCTGAAGATAAGCTTCCTATTAAAAAAGACTGGGGCAAAGAGCTTATTCATCGCAAAATTGAATTAGCGCTTCTCACGAATAAATGCTTCGATGATGTTGAGTTACTGATTAACACGCTTAGAGTATATGGGGGAATGTGCGGCAATTTTGGAAATGGTTCGCTTTACTTTAAACCTCACTTAACCAGGCTTAACCCCTTAACAAAACAAGAACGCGCGAGGCGCGACCGCGCGGAAAAAGAACGCCATAAAAAAGCAATGGAGAGAATTCGAAAACAAGAAGAATGGGAAGCCGAACAGCGACGCAGAGGAGCCTATGGAGGTTATAGTGGCGTCGACGAATTCGACGAAGCGAACGGGTCGTATGAGTTTGGCAATTCGTATTCGTATGCTTGGTATACCGATCGCGATAGCTACAACGACGTCACAAGATAGCAATTTGTCTCTGCCACTTGTAGAAGCTTGACTAGCTTCTTTCCTCTCTAGTTAGCAGAAACTTAGTTGTTTGAACGCCATATTAGAAGCTATTTAGTTACAAAACGCAAGCGGGACGATTAAGCATCGTCCCGCTGAGCATCACTTATTAAAGCGTCCTTCAATCAGCATCAATAATGCGCGTTTAGTACATTTTCTCAAAAACCAAATTACAAACCGTACGGTCGCCGCCACCGAAGCCAGCAGAAGCAGCAGTGGACTGGGCAAAGGTATGTAAGCGATAGCCCTGTGCAAACTGTTGGTTACAAATATCTTCGATTTCTTTGAAGTTCTTAGAACCTTTTCCCACAAACTTTTCGCGTAAAACAACCTGCATAACGCGATACTGACCTGGATTGTTATTAATTTGTCCAGCTTGGTCATTAAAATCCATGAAACCCATGACGCTTTCCTTTCAGGCGTTAATACTTCCAACTTTCAAGTCTTAGCGGCTATAACGCCGCATTTAAAAGAACAACATCATCAGAATACAGGAATAAAGAACTCAGAACGCTTGCAAGAAGTTAATTGTTCGAGGTAACACCTGAACCATAGCGCATCCCTGTCCAATAATAGGGACACAGAAATTGCTTTGCTTCTATACACTTCGAAATATAAGAATCAAAAAAGAAAGGAATAAAAATGAGCATCTACTCGCGCCACATAACCGACTTTAATGTTGCTGGTATGCGCTATTGGGATGGCGCGCTTGTGCTTGACGAGCTTAAAGTCGGCGCAAATTTAACCATGGAGGAAAACAACCCGCATGATCCAGATGCCGTTGCGCTTTATTGGAAGGACACAAAGATTGGTTATGTTCCCCGAGATTTAAATTGGCTTCCCGCTTTACTGCTTCGTTTTGGACACTGTGACGTCTTGGAATGCCGAATCCTTAAAGTCAATAAAGAAGCAGACACCTGGAAGCAGCTACAAGTAGGAATTTATGTTACTGATAAAAGTAACAATCAGTAAATTTCGCCAGTAAAGAAGTGGGATTACTATAGTCACCTACATACATCAACACCCATACTGAGCTTTTTTGAGCATTGTTTAATTTGTTCAATGCATTGAACATTTTTGTTCACGCTGCTGAACATATGAGATGGTACGTTAAAAAGAGGCACTGAGGTACAAAACTTAGACTGATGCAAAACCTTACATCTCCTAGTAATATCTAAGGGTATTAAATCGAGAAAGTTTTAACGAGAAAACGATAGAGCAAGGTAAGTAACCATGGCAGAAAAACCCTCCAATTCGAAAAGCAATAACGTGAAAAACTTTGTCGAAAAAAGCGCCAGAACAGTAACCGAAAATGCAAAGAAAGCCGGAACCGCTGCGAAGAACGGCGCTAAAACTGCTGCAAGTACGGTAAAAAACGCTAGTAGTGCAGTACTCGAAAACGCAAAAGACACAATTAACACCCAGATAACCCCTGAGCAGGTTCAGGAACTATTGGGAACTTGCTACGACAAAGCACTTAACGGAGTACCCGGCATAAGCCAACCGTTAGAAGAATATGTAGCCAGTTATACGGATCGATATTCCACCCCCGAAAAAGCAGCCCAAGAACTTATCAAAAATCAATTAATTAAATGCACTACCTCTGGAGCCCTATCTGGGGCAGCTGGATTTTTTGTACTCCCTATCAGTATTGCTTCAATTCCAGCAAATATAGCTAACGTGCTTTATGTCCAACTCCGCATGATAGCTGGCGTTGCCATGATCGGAGGATACGAAGTAAGAACTGACCAGGTTCAGACGCTTATTTATGCTTGCCTTGCGGGATCTTCCGCAACCGACATGCTTAAAGAAGCAGGAATCACCACAGGACAGAAACTCGCCATGAACGCAATCAAGAAAATCCCTGGCACTACACTCACAGCAATTAACAGAAAGGTTGGATTCCGTTTTATTACAAGATTTGGTGAGACAGGAATCATAAACTTAGGAAAAATGGTTCCTGTCGTTGGAGCAGTTATAGGTGGATTATTTGATTTCACAACAACAAAGGTAATCGCTAGCACCGCATATAATTATTTCATTAACCCAGAAGAAACAGATATCGTTAACGATAAAAACTTGAGCGCTGAAGCTGATAAAAACTTTGAACATCAAGCAGCAGAGGAAATAGAAAAGATTGAGGACTAAAATTACTAGAGCTTGAATAGTACGCTCAGCAACACTCAAGCTCTAGTAAATCAGTCTTTTTTTATCTCAAGATCAGCGATTTAAAAAGAACGAATAGAAAGAAATTTAAACTTAAAACATCTTATTACAATACCAAACTTTTCATTTCTTTACTGTTTTACGTGCTAAAACATACCCGACTCAACTTGCTCGCGTAATTCCGAGAGTCTTTCACCATCGTACATAAAGTAAAAAGGCCCCTGGACACTATGAGATGACTTCAGTAGCTTCATAGCTAATGCTGTTAGCGAAAAAATTTCGCCACAATACTCAACATGAGAATCATCCGTAATAACAGCAGTTTTACTAGAATCATCAGCAAAAGTTACTACATCGCCTTCACTCAAACCAACCATACTGAATCTAAAAGGAGACCTTCTTCCGGAATTTACATCAGAAACCTCTACGAAAGATTGATATTGTTTAGGAATAGGCCAGGTAGCAACACATTTATCCGCCAAGCGAACTCCTCGCTCTGAAATGTTTTCTATTACCCAATTTGATTCTTTGCAAAGTTCCCTTGTTAGAGAAAAACTTGACTCCCTATACCATTCTTGCTTTTCAGAAAAAGTTTTATTTGACATCTCAGGATTGTTATTAGTTAGAGCTAAATTGCCTAATTTATTAAGGTTGTCAGCATGCAATGCAACCTCATCTCCTAAGGCAATTTCCCATTCTTGAGTTAACTTTTGCGGCATAATGTGCTCAATAGAGATATTCGTTGCATCATAACGCGGTAACCCTTTTGCAGAAACTGAATTTTGCTCAAGAACATACAGAAGATATTTCATCCCTTTCGCACGAAGAACTCCATATATTGGACGACTCAATAACGCTTCACGAAATTCTTCATCAGAAGGAAATGCAAAGCGTCCGCTGCCGATGGTTATTGAACGCCAGAAGGAAGCGACAGTACATTTCTCTTCTAAGTTAGCTAAACGCTGCAATACATTTCCAGCAAACTGCCCATTAATACCAGACGATCGTGTTACTTTTGCACGAAACACAAGGGTAAGACAAGCATTTATCATGTCACTCGCTTCTGACTCACTAATTTCCTCAAGATCCAATTTTTCTAAAATATACAGAAGAAGTGAGCGTGCAGAAATCGCTTCATTTAGAACCACTATAGAATACAAAGCTCGATCAATCGGTTTCATTTGATTCA
>ERZ838483.1632-NODE-1632-length-17737-cov-4.360932_pt1 | contig 17737 bp, 13 predicted proteins | sample MGYA00519939_ERZ838483 | MGnify/ENA primary metagenome ERZ838483 (study PRJEB31850, sample SAMEA3708836) | human gut metagenome | biome: human gut; feature: human-associated habitat; material: faeces | place: China | collected 2014 ... | reverse complement strand
AAGGGCTCCCGCTCCCCGCGATGGGCGCAGGGCCGGGCGCCCCGCCCCGCGGGCGGCTAGAGCGTCCAGGCGACCGTCATGGTCACCGGCAGCGCGGCGAGCAGCACCAGAAGGCGCAGCACGAAGCCGCCGATCAGCACGCCGATGTCGGAGCCGGCGCTGATCATGTGGGCCTTGCGGGACTCCTCGAACTCCTTGGGGCTGAAGAACAGCATCTTGGTCTCCAGCACCGTCGGGATCACCAGGCCCACGGCGACGAACAGCACCCAGAAGACCACGGCGTACTTGCCGCACACCAGCGCCTGCACCGAGGCCAGGCCCGCGGTGGAATTGGTCGCCGTGACGAACAGCAGGGCCGCCACCAGCAGCATCTCGATGCACGGGAAGCAGAAGTGGAACTTCTTGAGCACGCCCACGCGGTTGAACTCCTCGGGGCACTTGAACACGCCGGCCAGCAGGACGGCGGCCATGCCCGTGGAGACCGCGGACACCAGGAACAGGATGGGCAGCAGCGCGTTGTTCCACAGCGGGAACGTCTTGCATACGCCCAGCAGGCAGCCGGTGTAGATGGCCACGCAGATGCCGAGCACGGCGCCGACGATCTCGAGCCACATGGGCACGCGGCGCTTCTTCAGGTCCATGACCAGCGCGACCAGCGCGACGATCACGAACGCGGCCAGGATGACGACGCCCCAGGTCATCACGGACCCGAAGTTGGTCAGCAGCAGCGCGAAGCGCAGCGGGTTGTGCAGGCCCGCCTTGGCGTCGAACATCAGCAGCACGAGGCCGACGATGACGACGATCGGCGCGATCCAGTGGCCGAGCTTGCGCATGGTGACCGCCTCGGGATGGCGCCAGGCCAGGAAGGCCGAGGTGGCGAACGCGCCGCCGCCCAGGCCGCCTAGGAACAGATAGCAGGCGATGATGCCGCTCCAAATAGGTGTGTACTCCATCTCAGCATCACCTCACGTAATAGACTTTGGACTTGGTAAGGTCGCCGGCGATGGGGGCCGCGTGCGTGGCGGCGATCTCCTTCACCAGCTCGCAGTCCGGGTCGTCCAGGTCGCCGAAGATGCGCGCGCCGGTCGGGCAGGCCGTCACGCAGCTGCACATCTCGGTGCCGCTCGTGTAGTTGGACACGTTGCAGAAGCGGCACTTGTCGACGGCGCCGGTCTTCTCGTTGCGGTTGCGCACCTGGTAGGGGCAGGCGGCCATGCAGTACAGGCAGCCGATGCAGCGGCCCTGGTCGACCTCGACGATGCCGTCGGGGCCGATGTGGGCGGCGCCGGTCGGGCAGACGCTGGCGCACGGCGCGTCCTCGCAGTGCATGCACTGGATGGGCACCGTCTCAATGCCCACCACGGGCAGTTTGCCGGTCTCTTTCTCCTCGTAGCGGATGTAATCGACTTCGGCGTCAAGGCCGTTCTGGCGCTGGCACGCGGTGCGGCAGGCGTAGCAGCCGATGCACTTCTTGGTGTTGATAAGCATTCCATAGCGCGCCATATGCTATGCACCTACTTTCTTGACGGTGACGACGGCCTCCTGGGAGCAGATTCCGCCGTAGCCGGGCTCGATGCGGAAGGGCACGTAGTCCATCTGGCGCAGGCCGACGCCGTACGCCGTCTTCTCCTCCTTCGAAGAGCAGCCGTAGTGGCTGGGCATGTACAGCGCGTCGGGGTTGATGCGCTGGGTGACCTTCACCTGGACCTTGCCCGCGTGCTGCTCGTTGGAGACCTCGACGGTGTCGCCGTCGGAGATGCCGAGCTCCTTAGCGCGCTGGGCGTTCATCCACACGCGCTCGAGGCCGTACTGCTTCGTGATGGCCATGAGCGGTTCGCTGTTGGCGGTCTGCGTGTGGGTGTGGATGGCCTGCTTGCCGCCGATCAGGCGGAAGGACTTGCCGTCCTCGGGCACGGCCACCGCGGGCTCGAGCCACTGCGGGGTGCGGGGCAGGCCCGCCTTCTCGCACGCCTCGGAGGCGAACTGGAACTTGCCGGAGGGCGTCTTCCACTTCGGGTACGAGCCGTACTTGAACGCCTTCTCGGGGAAGGTGCTCACGCCGCAGGCGCGCAGGCCGTCGAGGGACAGGCCCACGGTCTTGAGCTGCGCATCGGCAAGCTCCTCGACGGTGAAGCCGAAGTACTGGCCCACGCCGCACGCCTCGGCCAGCTCGGAGAAGATCTGGTCGACCGGGCGGGTGTTGGGATGCACCTTCTCGATGACCTGGTCGCGGATGGCCACGGCCGGGATCTTGCCGCCGTAGAACTCGGGGAGCTCGAGGCGCTCGAGGTAGCTGGTGTCGGGCAGGACGTAGTCGCACGCGTGGCACGTCTCGGTCATCTGGACGTCGATGCACACCGACAGCTCCAGGTTGGCCAGGCACTCCTGCAGGTAGGCCGGGTTGGAATAGCCCGCCACCATGTTGGAGTTGTAGAAGAACATGCCCTTCATCTTGCCTTCCTTGGCAAGCTGCGCGGCGTAGACGTTAACGCCCATACCGGACAGGGAGAGCGGGTACTCGGACTGACCCGCGATCTTCGTCTCGACCTTGGGCACGGGCGGGAACTTGGCCTTGTCCACGTCGCCGGCCTTGACCGACGCGCTGAACAGGGCGCCGCCCTTCTGGTTCCAGCAGCCCAGAAGGCCGTTGAAGCAGGCCACGGCGCGGGCGGTCTCGCCGGAGTTGGCGTAGCTGCAGCCGTAGGCGCCGCGCCAGCTGGGCTCGATGCAGGCGGCCGGGGCGCACTCGGCGAACTTCACCGCGATGCGCTCGATGTCGATGGCCTTCAGGCCGGTGATGCCGGCGGCCCACTCGGGCGTGTACTGCCCCAGGGTGGCGGCCCACTCGTCGAAGCCGGTTGCCTGCTCGGACACGAACTTCTTGTCGTACAGGCCGCGGTTCACGAGCACGTGGCTCATGGCCAGCACCAGCGCCAGGTCGGTGCCCGGGTTGATGGGCAGCCACTCGTCGGCGAAGGCGATGGAGTTGTTCAGGCGCGGGTCGACCAGCACGATGTACGCGCCCCTCTCGTGCGCCTTCTCCAGGGCGTGCAGCTGGCTCGGGCGGATGGCGTCGGCGTAGCTGCGGCCGATGAACATGCAGGCCTTGGCGTTCTCGACGTCGGCCAGGTAGTCGCCCGCGCCGATGACCTGCGTGAAGCCGGAGTTCTTCGACATGTTGCAGGCGGCGCCGTGCGTGTAGACGTTGGCGCTGCCGAGCGCCTGCATGAAGCGCTTGGTGTAGTAGGAGCCGGACGGGCGCGGGTCCTGGACCATGGCCAGGGCCTCGGGGCCGTCGGAGCCGATGATGGACTTGACCTTCTCGGCGATCTCGGAGTAGGCCTGGTCCCAGCTGATCTTCTCGAACTCGCCCTTGGCGTTCTTCTTCAAGGGGTCGGTCAAGCGGTCCTCGGAGTAGGCGATGGACGCGTAGCCGTATGCACGGCCGCACAGCGTGCCCTCGCAGTGGGGATGGCTGGGCTCGCCGATCATCTTGGTGAGCTTGCCGTCGACCACGTACCCCTTGAACCCGCACTTGGAAGAGCAGGAGTTGCACAGCGAGTAAGCGGTGTGGGATTCCACATCCTTCGTCCCGCTCGCGTCAGCCTGCTCCCAGGCGCCGAAGCTCATGAAGCCCGCGCCGGCCGCAACTGCTGCGACCCCGGCGCTGCCGGCCAGAAAGCTTCGCCTGGTAATAGCGTTTTCTGACATTGCTGATTCCTCTCTATATGCATCCTGCGTCATCGTTTCATCCATGATGCGAACCGCCATCAAGCCGTCTGGTCGGATTCGGACTCGGCGCGCTGTTCCGCGCAAATGCCCAAGATCACGTCGACCAGGCTGATGTAGAACCGCGCGTCATCGTCAAGCTTCAGCAGCTTCAACCGGTAGTCGGTTAGCCAATCGAAGCGCTCGGCCACAAACTGTCGAGCCTCGGCGTCCATGCCGCTTCGCAGCAGAACTGCCACCAGGTCGAGCTCCAACGCCAGGTGATCGGGGCAGTCGGCGTATTCCGCCGGCACCTCCAGGCCCAGCTGCTCGATCAATGCCCGCATGTAACGCGCCGAAGCGCCTAGGTACAGGCCCTTCTGCTTGCCGATGAGCGGATTCACGTTGTCGGGAGTATTCCAATCCGTGTACAGCGATTCCACGGGAATCGCCGACTGGGGAAGCCCTCCGGTGAAGTGACGCGCCGCAAAACCCTGCTTCTCATCGAAAAGCGGAGGGCAGAACAGCTCGTCGACCTCGTTGGCGGAAAGGAATTCCTGCATGGGCGCGCGCACATGCATGCGCTCGATGGGGGTTGCCTGCTTGCCGAAACGCGTGTCGTCCTGCAAAAGACGGCGAACGCCGTCCATGAACTCGGCCCAGGCAGCGCTGCGCGTCATCTGCTTCCATTCGTCCTTCTCAACGGAACCGAAGCACTTCGAAAGCACCGAGAACACCGCTGCGTCGTCCATCATCTAGCGCTCACTCCTTTCCTTGATAAGCGGTTTTAAGGCTTTCGCCTTTCTTATCCCGCGCTTGCCGCGCGGGCGTTCGCATCATGCGGGGTATATCGCCCCGAAACGATTACGCGGTGACCGCGGTCGTCGTGCGAACGATGCCCTCGTCGATGATCTTCTGCGCGATATCCTGCCAATCGATGAACTGGATGGCGCCGTTGGGGCACTGCTCTGCGCAGCGGCCGCAGGAGATGCACTTCGTGGACACGCCGGTCTCGGTGTCGACGCGGGGCATGTTCCAGGGGCAAGCCTGGCTGCACATGCCGCAGCCGATGCACTTCTTGGTGTCGACCGTGCGGGCGCCGGTCTTCTCGTCGGCGTAGATGGCATGGACCGGGCAGTACTTCACGCACTGCGCGTCGGCGCACTGCTTGCAGTGCTCGACGGTGAACTCGCAAGCACCCTTGCCGTCGCCGAAGGAGCCGTCGCCGGTGTCGGCGGACTTGCCCCAGTAATAGTTATCCCACACACGCACGCGGGCGATGTGCTGGCACACGCGGCCGTCGTTCTTCAGCGTGCACATCATCTCGCAGCGCTGGCAGCCCGAGCAACGGGCGCGATCGGTGACGATCATCTTGGTGGGCGTGGTGCGCAGCTCGATGCGGCCGGATGCGATGGACTCCTGGGTTACACCCCAGCTGGCCAGCGCGCCGCCGACGACCAAACCCGCAACGCCGCAGCCGGCCATGGCCAGCACGTCGCGGCGGGTGATGTTCTTCTTAACCGGGGCGCTGCCGCTTGTATTCGTATCTGACATTCTCAGTACTCCCCCTCACATATATTGGTGAGTCGCTACCTTGCGCCGGTTCCTCCCTCAGCCGAGGCCTCGTCCGCCTCGTCCCTTCTGATTTCCGGCGCACACTCTTCGCCCTTTCCGGGTCACGCAACAGTAAGTAGTATGCGGCTCACCACTTTTTCGGTATCCCCTCTTTGGGGGTCAATGCGATCGAATTTGTCCCCTCATTCGCCGGAAAATCGAATCCATTCGCCGTTTACCAGGCCATTTCCATAAATTACCCTCAAAGAGGGGATACCCGATTCATAAGGTGCGCAACACTGCTCAGTGACGAATTGTCGTCTGCACCCGAATCGCCCGACATGTCACGCAACGCATGTATCGAGAAGAGATTTGGAGATGCAACATGGCTGACGAGAAGTCATACGGCTGGGCCGGCAAGATCCTGCGCGTCAATCTGACGACGGGCAGCATCACCACCGAGTCCACCGCACCTTATAAGGAATACATCGGCGGCATGGGCCTTGCTAACAAGATCATGTACGACGAGGTGCCCGCTGGCACCGACCCTCTTTCCGAGGAGTCCAAGATCGTTTACGCCGTCGGTCCGCTGACCGCTTCCGGCGTGCCGCTGGCTGGCCGTACCACCATCAGCTTCCTGTCCACGTTCACCAAGGACCATCTGGTCGTCGACGCACACTGCGGCGGCATGATCGGCGCCCGCATCAAGCTGGCCGGTTACGATGCCATCATCGTCGAAGGCAAGTCCGACAAGCCGGTGTACCTGCACATCAAGGACGATCAGGTCGAGATCAAGGACGCCTCCTTCGTCTGGGGCATGGGCACCCGTTCCACCACCGAGGCTTTGAACCGCCTCGAGGGCAACCGCGCCTGCGTGGCGACCATCGGCCCTGCCGGTGAGAACCTGCTGCCCTACGCCGTTATGATGAACTCCCGTAACCACTCCGCCGGCGCCGGCCTGGGCTGCATCATGGGCTCCAAGAAGCTCAAGGCACTGGTCGTCGAGGGCAACGGCAGCGTGAATGTCAAGGACCCGAAGGCCCTGGCCGATCTGTCCGACTACATGCTGCGCGAGGTCGTCGGCTCCAACAACAACCATGTTGTGCCGTCCACCCAGCAGGAATGGGCAGAGTACTACGACAAGGGCACCCGTTGGACCGCTCGCAAGGGTCTGTACTGGGCCGACGCCGAGGGCGAGCCGATCGAGACCGGCGAGCCGAAGCCGGGCGAGATCAACACCGTCGGCTACCGCTGCATGAAGACCACCAAGGACGAGGGTCCCGAGGCCGAGAAGTACACCATCAAGATGAACGGCTGCCATAGCTGCCCGATTCACTGCTACTCCGACATGCGCGTGCCGAACGCCAAGAAGAACGGTGGCTTCGAGATCACCGGCAATACCTGCGTGCCGAACTTCCCGTTCTCCATTTACATGGTGAAGATCCTGGGCGAGCACACCTCCGTCAAGGCTTCCACCGAGGACGGCCTGATCTGGGACCAGGTTGTCGGCGGCACGATGGACGACCTGGGCATGTGGTGCAACTACGCTCAGATTTACCGCGACATCGCGCACTGCGTGTCCAAGGGCATCTTCAAGAAGGTGCTGCCCGAGGCCGAGTACAACATGTTCGACTGGCAGAAGTTCGAGAAGAACGATCCAACTATCATGGTGGAGCTGCTCAAGCACATCGCCCAGAACGACAACGAGATGTCCTACCTTGGCCACGGCCCGCTCGTGTGGTGCCCGCGCTGGGACGACATGGAGTGGTTCGACACCACCGCTAGCTGCCTGATCAACTACCGCGGCTGGCCGGTGCACCATGCAATCGAGTCTTACGGCCAGGTCGGCGGCCTGCTGAACATGGTGTTCAACCGCGACCCCATGATCCACTCGCATCAGAACATGCTGCAGTGCGGCCTTCCGCACGAGCTGAAGCAGCAGATCGCTGCCGAGCTGTGGGGCGGCGAGGACGCTCTGGATGCCGAGAAGGACTACAAGCCGATGAACGAGCACAAGGCGAACTTCACGTGGTGGTCCATCGTCACCGACGTGCTGCATGACTCGCTGACGCTGTGCAACTGGGTGTGGCCGATGGCCCAGTCCCCGTCGAAGAGCCGCAACTACCGCGGCGACCTCGACCTGGAGGCCAAGTTCTACAAGGCCGTCACCGGCGAGGACATCACCACCGACGAACTGTACAAGCGCGCCGCCAAGATCATGACGCTGCAGCGCGCCAACACCGTGCGCGGCATGACCGACAAGGACGGCAAGATGGGCTGCAACGACTGCCGCACCATCCACGACGTCATCACCCAGTGGCCGTTCACCAAGGATCCGGACAAGGAGCCGTTCACCAAGGGCACCGACAAGATGGAGAAGGAAGACTTCCAGAAGGGCCTGACCATGCTGTACGAGAAGTTTGGTTGGGATTCCGAGAAGGGCTGCCCGACGGCCGACTGCCTGGACTACTACGGCATGGACGACGTCAAGGCCGAGCTGCAGAGCCTGAACCTGCTGCCGTAAACGCTAAGCTGGCAAGCTAGACCGGCAAAGCAAGCTTGAATCGCAAACGCCCCCCGTTGCGCAGACAGCGGGGGGCGTTTTTGCGCTCTAGGGTTAGCAAAAAAAATGCGTCCCGAGCGAGACTGCTCGGGACGCATTGCGTTGCGTATGGCTGCTGCGCGCTAGGCCCTCATCGGGCATTACACGTCGGCAGGGCGCTCCACCGCATCGTATTCGGCCAGCGATGCCGCATAGCCGGACTCGAGGTACTGCGTGGAATAGTAGTACACGTCGCCGTTGGATGCCTCGGTGCGCTCAATGTCCGGATAGTTGCCGGAATCGCGCACAGCCCGCCACGTTTCCTCGATCTGCTCGTCGGTCATGCGGAAGGGCGGGTTCTTCAGGCACTCGGCGGCATAGGGGCGAGGATACACGCGCGAATCCTCGCGCACACACTCGACGAACGTGACCACCGGGTTATCCTCGGCTGCCAGGAATGCCCAGCGAGCGTAGCTGGCAGTCATGAGCGTCTCATCGTACAGGTAGTAGCTGTGCATACCCATGAGCACCTTGATGCGGTTGCACTTGATCTCCTTGCGCACAGGCGCGGCGTTCTCGTCCTCCACGAGCACCCATTCGCCCTCGATCTGCTCAAGGCGGTAGCCCTCGGGGATGCGCAAGCCGGCGAAGGGGCTCCTGTCGTCCTCGACGGGCTGCTCGTCTTCGGCTGCGTCATCAGGGGAAGCCGGGGCGGGCTCGGACGTTGCAGGCGTTGCGGCGACGGCGGCGCTTTCAGCGGATTCCGCAGCGTTGCCGGACTGCGAGGAGGCATCGACGCCCGCGGCGGATTCGACTTCAATGGAATCCTCAACGGCTTCCGGCGCCTTGTCGGCGGCATCGGCCGCCTTCGCCTCGTTGTCGGCCTCGATCTGCGCCAAGCGGCGGTTCGGGATTTTCGGGGGCACGCCCACCGCTCGAGTGGCAGAACGCACCGCGGCGGCCTTCGCGCGCTCGGCGGCGCGCTCTGCCTCGATCTCGTCCTTGTGTTCCGCCTGGTAATCCTCGAGCCATTCGTACACGAACATCTCGAAGTCCTCGGCCGTCATATGCTCGGGCACCAAGCCGATCTCGGGCCAACGCTCGGGCGTGACCAGGTGGCTGTCGGCAGACTGTTTGCGCACGTCATCGAACACATCGGCAAGCGCGTTGTTCTCCGCCAGCTCGCGTGCGGCCGCAAGCTCCTCCTCCGTGGGCTCGTCGGCCGCCTCCCCTTCAAGCGCCTCATCGACGCCGGCTGCGGCAGCTTCCGCATTCCCAGCGGCTGCGACGCCCTGGTTGGCGGCAACCTCCCCCACCGCCGATTCCGCGTCTTCCGAAACGACATCCTGACCCAGAGGCTCTCCGGCCGTCTTCATCTGCTCGCTCATTTCGCCTCGCCGGCCTTCTGCTTCGCGATGGCCTCGTTAACCCTCATCTCGACGCGCGTGTCGCGCAGGCTGCAATGCTCGCACATCAAGCACGCCACCGACATCTCGTCGCAGGGCAGCTTCTCGTCCATCTCCGCAAGCGACATGCCGCAACGGTACATCCAGTCGCCCACCAGGCCGCGCACGGCCTCGATGGCGAACAAGGTGGTATGACCCTTGCCCTTCGGCACGCCGTCTACCGCAAGCTCCACGTCCTTGGGCGTCAGCTCCAACGCCTGCGAGAACGTCTTGCCCTCGATCATGGAGCAGATGGCGCTTGCGCAGCCGGTCATGGCAAGACACCCGCGGCTCTTGAAGCCCACCTTCACGAACACCGGGTCGGCAACGGAGTCGTCGACCACTGCGAACAGGCGCAACGCCACCTCGCCGCGCTTCGACTTGCCCACCATGCTCTGCACGTTGAAGCCCTCGGGCTTGCCAGCGTTCTTGAAGTTCGCCACAATGGCGAGCATCGTTTCCGAGTAGCCTTCCACGCCGTTGTCCAGCTCGGTCTGATACACGTCCTTCGTGCGAATCAGCGCACGGTCGTCCGGCTCGTGATAGATGTCACGGCCCTCATCCGGCTCATCGAACGTGATTTCCTGCTCGTTCGCCATATCGATACCCCCTACAGTTAACGTTGCTGTTACTATGCATTATTTCCCTTATGTTATGATGGCGAACATGGCGTTTCGCGCATACCCTCTTTGAGGGAATTTGCGAACAAGTAGGCCGGCCTTTTGGGGAGAGGGACGGCCACCTGGCAAATCGCGCCGCATATACCAGGAGGATCAGTGAGGATCAACGAAGCGGGCAATTCGATCGCTCAGCGCGCACAAGGGCGGGGAGAGGCATCTGCCTCCGGACAACCGGCAAGCACTTCAAGCGCCGTCGGTGCGAAGCCGAGCGCTCGAACGCGCACAGGCCGCCTTGCGCCCGACGACGCCGCTCACCCTATGCCAACCGGCATGAAGCTCCTCAGCCTGTACATCCCGCTCCTCCCCTCCATCTTGGGCCTGTGCTTCGCGCGCGCGGGGCTTATCGTTGCCGGCTACGGCAGCTATACCCACACCGATGAGGGGATATTCACCGATGGCAGCATGCTCGTGGCGCTTTCCTTCATGGCCGTTATCCTGCTTGTCATCGGAACGCGGAAGATCCGCCTGAAGAAGCGCACCACCAACCGCATCATGCGCACGTGCGTTGCATTGGAGGCGCTGTGCGTGCTGCTGCTTCCCCTGGCCCACATTGCAGGCGCCTTCTGGCCGAACGTGCATTTCTGGCTATGCGCGGCCGTCACGTTCTTCGCATCGTTCGCCATCTTCTATTGGCTGCGCCGCGCACGCGGATGCGGCAGCACCACCGCCGTGCTGTATGTGTTCAGCGCCCTTGCCATCAGTGAGGTGGAGATTTACGTTTGCTCGCTCATCGGCACCTACGGCTTCTACGTTGCCGCCGCTCTCTCCCTCCTGCAGTTCCCCTGCATGCTGAGCGCGCGCAAGAACAAGCTGGCGAACGATATCGAGTCGTTCACGCCCAACGACGACTTCTTCGGATTCGCCACCACGTTGCTGTCGAGCAAGCGCTTCCTCACGGCGACGGCAACGAGCATCGGCGTGCTCTCCATCGTGGACGGCTTCTTGCGCGGCTACCCCGACGGTACGCCCATCGCGTTCCAGCCCGCCACCCGGGTTGCATATGGCCTGCTCACCATAGCCATTTGCGTCATCGTCATTTCCTTGATGATGCACAAGCGCAAGCGCGTCATGACCGTGGGCATGTTCATCCTCTTGGAGCTGTTCGCGTGCGCCGCACTGGTGCTGTATGCGGCCTTCCCCGATATGCCGGACATCGGCGCGGTATTCACCACCACGCTCAATGCGCTGCTGGTAGCGTTCACCTGGTACATCATCATCGCATTTATGAGCTTCGGCTGGCGCGACCCGTATTACTACGCGCTGGGCGGCTGGATCGTGTGGCTCGGCTGTCGCGCCATCGCGCGCGTGACGCTGATAAACGTGCAGTCGCTTTCCACGAACGACCTGCTCATCAACGCCATCATGGCCACCTGCGTGGTCATCTCCACGCAGGTGGCTCTCGGCCAGTTCCTCAAGGTCTCCCAGATGGAAGCCGATGAGCGCCACGATCTGCACGTACGCCGCATGGAGCGCCTGGAGAAGCAGCTGTCGCGGACGCAAGCGAATGTGGAAGCGCTCACGATCTTGAAAAACAACGCTGGCGAATACAGCAAGTGCGCCGCTTGCGCAAATGCGGCGCCTATGGGCGCCGGTGCCGCCGGTGCGGTCGGTACCCCGAACCCCTTGCAATGCGCAGGGGTAATGCCCATCGAAAGCGTCGATCAGGGCGAAACGGCGGACGAGAGCCGCAACGCGCAGCCCGGTTCCAAACGCGGGATGCGGCTGGTGCGGCTGATGGGCCTTGACGAGGGCGATTCCATCGCCGATATCCGCAAGGCCACCATGCGAAACAATGCCGAACAGATGGGCAAGCAGTTTCTGCTCTCCGACCGCGAAATCGAGGTACTTGCGCTGTACGCGCTGGGTTGGACGCAGAAGCGCGTAGCCGAGGAGCTTTACATCAGCCCCAGCACCGCACACGCCCACATCAAGCGCATCTACGCGAAAACGGGCCTGCACTCCCGCCAAGAGATCCTGGATTTCATGGACCAGTACACGTCCTAGGGGTCGGGAAAGATGACGTTTCCGGTAAGCGCCGCGTCAAAAGGAGCCGTACGCCACCCGTTGGAAAACGTCACGCTAGAAGGCGGCGCGCTAAAGGCGCTGCTTCCGGGGCGGCAAGTTAAAACGCGGCGTCTATGGGGTCGCTTATCTCCACGTCCTCTTGACCTCGCTCTAGCGCCGTCAGCGCATCGAGCAGAGGCTGCTGCGTGCCGTCGAGCATGCGCAGGTTCATGGTGACCGCATCGGCGAAGTCGGTCGATAGCACCTTGGCGCCGTGGTCTTCCGCCAGGCGCATCAGCTGCTCGTAACGCGGGTACGCTATGCGGATGCGCAAGTCCACGCAACGCGACACCACCACCAACTGCGCGGCATCGATACCCGCCTGAGTTGACTGGGTGTAGGCGCGAACCAGGCCGCCCGTGCCCAGCAGCACGCCGCCGAAATAGCGCGTGACCACGCACGCCACGTCGGTCAGACCCGCATGCTGCAGCACCTCGAGGGTGGGCAGGCCCGCGGTCTTCTGAGGTTCGCCATCGTCGGAATAGCGAACGCGCCCTGCGGCACCCGCGCCGCCCTGGCGCAGGATATATGCATACACGTTGTGACGCGCCATGCGGTTCGCCGCACGGATCTCCTCGAGGAACGCCAGCGCCTCTTCCTCGGTCTCCACATGGGCCAGGCTGGCGATGAAGCGGCTTTTCTTCTCCTCGATGTCGGCGACGGCGCGCCCCTCGACGGTGGTGTACGAGCTCATTCGGTTCCTATTCCCCAATGGTCATTTGAAGCAAGTATACTTCTTCGCGCAAGTTGCGCGCCGTCTCGCGGCTGATGGCGCCCTCGTCGCGCATCGCCTGGATCTCCTCAAGCTCGATGCGCAGGGCGTCTGCCTCCACATCGGACACGCGCGCCTTGATCACCTGGATCTTTTGCGTGTCCATGCCCTCGAGCGCACCGCGCATGCCGCCGGCGTCCATACCGACGACGCTGCCCGCAACGTTGGCGCTGGCCAGCTTCTCCGGCTCATTGGCCGCGCGCAAAAACGCCAGCGTGGAGCGGCATTCCGCCGCAAGCACGCCCGCACCATCGGCGATTTCCAGGTTCTCGTCGGTCATGCGAAGGTTGTAGTACGCAAGCGCGCACTCCTCCAGCTCGATGCGAAGCTGACGATGCTGCTCGATCTTCGATTCATCGTCCACCACGTGGCGAACCGCGCGATCGACGCGGCGCGCCGTGTGCACGGTGCCCACCTTCAAGCGACTCCATACCTCGCCCAAAGCTTGTCGGCGTGTATGCGCACGCAGAAGCGTGCGTCTTGAGCTTTCAAGGCGCTCAATCTCGCGCTCGCCTTCGGCGCGGGAAATGCGTCCTTCGCGGATATATTTATCCACCTGGGCTTTCTGCTGCTTGATGGCCGTAGCGCGAAGCTCGAGCAAGCACGGGGCCGAAGTGTTCTTGCGGCGCAACCGCTTGATGCGCTCGCTGTACTGCCGGACGACGATTTGCGTGGCAGCCTCGTTAGTCGGCGTCTTCTGCTCGCGCACTTGGCGGATGACGCGTTTGAGGATCTCGATGTGCGCCGCATTCACCGCTTGCTCGTCCCGCTCGTCAGCCTGCTCTTTCGGCGCAAGCAGCGGCACCACGAAGTTCGCCAACAGCAGCGTGCACAGGATGACGCCCGATGCCAGGAAGATCAGGTTGTCGCGCTGAGGGAACGCCTCACCCGTCGAAAGGGTGAACGGGATGGTCATGATGATGGACAGCGTGATGGCGCCCTTCGGGCCCGAAAGCGTGGTGACCAGGGCATCGCGCATCAGCTGACCGCCCGTGCGCGGCTTGGAGCCGCGATGCACGCGCTCCATGATAAGCACCCACAGGAAACGCACACCGACCACCAGCGCCGTGACGAGCAGCACCAAGGCGCACAGCAGAAGCGAGCTGGTCTCGCTGCTGTGCCAGGACGGCATGACCGCCTTCGGCAGCTGCATGCCCAGCATGACGAACACCACGCCGTTGATGACGAACACGAGCGCCTCCCACACGCTGTTCGACGCAAGCTTCAGACGCGCGGCGGCAGGCGTTGGCTTATGCGGCATCAGCGCGATGAGCAGGCCGGCAGCCACCACGGCCAGGATGCCGCTTGTGCCGAAATGCTCGGCCGCCAGGAACGTGATGAAAGGCGTGAACACCTCGAACACCACATGCACCGTGATGCTCTCGTAGCCGTAGCTACGGATGGCGCCGAGCGCCAGCACCGCCAACAAGCCCACCACCAGGCCGACCGCGATGCCGCCAAAGAAGCTGATAGCAAAGCTTTGCGCGGCATTGGCAAGGGAAAACGAACCCGTGATGGCCGCAGCTATGGCGAACTGGAACGAAACGACGCCCGATGCGTCGTTGATGAGCGCCTCGCCGGAGAGCAGGGATTTCTGACGGCTGGACAGGTGGATATCCTTGCCAAGGGCCGAGACGGCCACGGCATCGGTGGGCCCCAACGCCGCACCCAGGGCGAACGCCGCCGCAAGCGGGATGGAGGGCTCGAGCCAGTTCAGCACGAAACCGACCACCAAAACCGTGGCGAGCACCAAGCCGACTGCAAGGGACACGATGGCCCCCTTATTGTCCCACAGCCCACGTTTGCTTGCATGCCGCGATTCGTCGAACAGCAATGGAGCGATGAACAGCACAAGGAACAGCTCAGGATCGATTGCCACGTCGACGGGCGTGCCCACCAGCAAGATGATGACGGCGCCTAGCGCGATCTGCACCAGCGGCAACGACACGCGCGGGGTGACCTGATCGAGCACGGCGGAGACAAGCACCGCCGCCAACAACAGCAACACGAACTCGAGCATTTCCATAAGCATACTTCCTTCGGGGATCATCGCCACGGTATTAAGGTTTCCGCACTATAGTAGCAAGCGAAACTGGCCCGAAGAAAGCAACACTGCGTCAACAAGAATGAAGCACAGCGTTTTACAGCAAAATGGATAGTTTTGCGAAACGAATGGCAGGGCGCCGCAATTGTCCGCATACGCAAAAAGACCCGCCGAAGCGGGTCTTTCGATTTCGAATGGTGCGGGCGAGAGGACTTGAACCTCCATGGGGTTGCCCCCATACGGACCTGAACCGTACGCGTCTGCCAATTCCGCCACGCCCGCGAATTGGCGCCTGATTTCTCAAAGCGGATATGTATATTACATGTTAGGACGTATGCACGCAAGTGCTATCACGCAATTTCTTTGCAAATTTTCAAGACGATACCTGAGAGCATAAGGACCGACACCGCAAGCAGCACGGTGTCGCCCACCGCCCCCGATGCATATGTTTCGGGCATCGTGTCTGTTAGGAGTACGTTTGGCGCCATATACAGAATATCGAAGCCGGCATGGATGAATGCGCAAGGCCATAACCGACGCGTTCGCGCATACAGCGCACCCAGGATCACGCCAAACAGCAGAGCCTGCCCAAACTTCAACGCCGTCTGCAAAAGCACCAGCTGGCCGGCCGATACATCGGGCGCGCCCACGTGCAGCAGCGCGAACAACGCCGCCGACGCCAAGATGGCGCGCTTCGTATCCAACGCCCGCTCGAACGCCTCTATGCCCAGCACGCGCATGAACGCTTCCTCATACACGCCGGTAAGCAGGCAGATCCCCAACAAGAGCAGCAAGTTCCTTATCAGGCCGGCAGCCAACGGCAATGCAGCAGATACAAAGCCCGACACATTGCCTCCATCGGCAAACAACCAGGTCAGAAGCGTTACTGCGCCGCCAATAAGACCAGTTAAGAGTAAGGCTATCGCTGCAAAACGCACAGTGTTCCGTTGTTGCACGGCTTGCGTACAACGCTTAAGCACATCAGGAACGGCGAACCTCACGGCCACAAGTGCGACCAGCGCCAACACCGCTTCCTGCAGCATCGCGGCCAGCAGCGTATCGGAAGGCATGGCGTTCATAGTCGCAAATGACACGACGAGCAGCACAGCAAATGCTGCAGCGGGCTTTCCGCTTCGCACCTTACGCACCTCCTCCGCGCATACTCCTCCACCCCGCTCCCGTCACTTCAGTAGGTTCGCCCGCAGATTCCCCGCGCAAACCTGCAAACACGCGCCACACGGCCAAGCACCTTCCGTATCTGATGGCAAAAAGGCCGGCGCCTTTCGGCACCGGCCTGATACTTGCTCATATTCCCGAGCCCAGCCAGCTGTACCTTACAGGCCGAGGGCCTTCTTCAGGGCGGAGACGCGGCGGCGGCTGACGGGGATTTTCTCATCCACGCCGTTGAGCGTGAGCAGCAGCGTGCCGCCGGCGACGGGCTCGATCTCCTCGACCATGGACAGGTTCACCAGGTAGCCGCGGTGCACGCGGAAGAACCCGTGGCCGTCCAGGCGCTTCTCCAGCTGCGCCAGGCTGACGGTGCTGAAGTAGCGGTCCGTGTCGGTTTGCAGATACGCGTAGTCGTCGCGTGCCATGACGAAACGGATCTTATCGATGCTGATGAGGATCTTCTTGCCAGCCTTCTCGACCGGGATGCGCTCGGACTTCTGGGCCTGCGCATGCAGCTGCACGTGCTCGCGGACGCGGGTGATGGCCTGGGACAGGCGGTCGGTTTCGACCGGTTTCACCAGGTAATCGATGGCGTTGACCTTGAAGGCGTCGAGCGCGAACTCGCTGTAGGCGGTGACGAACACCACCGCAGGCGGGAACTTCAGGTGCTGCAGGGCCTCGGCGAGCTGCAGGCCGGTTGCCTCAGGCATGTTCACATCGAGGAACATGACGTCGCAGGGATATTCCTTCAGCTTCTCGATGGCCTCGCGCACGCTTGCCGCCTCGGCGACGACCTCCGTTTGACCCAGTTCGTCGAGCAGGAACTTCAGTTCGGAGCGCGCAGGGGCCTCGTCGTCGACGATCATCGCTTTCAACATAAGTAGGGCCTCCTTGCTTTCCTTTTATCAGATGGCGAATCTGAGAATCGTTTCATCCCGCAGTGTAGCATACGGCGATGCGCTAGGGCGCTCCCCTGCGCAAAGCCGACCGTTTTTCCCAACAATTTGCGCTGCGAACGGTCGAGTTAGGGGTTTGAACGGTCGGTTTCAGCGGTAAACGGTGGTTTTTGCACGCACACTTGACAAGACCACGCTTGCCCTACAAGTCGAGCTGCATGAGTTTGCCGATGGTGAGCGCGTAGATGCGGAAGGCCTCCTTCAGCAGCTGCTCGCCCACGCCTTCGTCGGGACCGTGCATGCCGCCCACCCACTCGGGCACCTGCTCCCACGGCTTCTCGGGGCCGAAGCTTGCCGCGCGGGAGAACTCGCGCGCATACGTGCCGCCGCCCATGGTGAACGGCTCGGCATCCTCGCCCGTTGCCTGGTTGTACGAGGCCAGCAACGCCTGGATGGCCGATCCCTGCGGATCGAGCAAAAACGGCGCGTCGTCGCGCGTCTTCTCGCACGTGCCGCCCGCTGCCTGCGCCAGCGCCTCCAGCTTCGCGTGCACCTCGTCGCCCGTGATGGTGGTGGGGTAGCGCACGTCGATGGTCTGCGTGAAGCGGCCGCCCTGCATGGCGGCATGGCCCGCTACGATGGTGAGCTCGCCGAAATCGGCGTCGGAGCAGGCAAGTTCGACCGTGCTGCCGTCCGTTGTCGCCGCAATGCGCGCAACCGTCTGGAAGTAGGCGCGCTCCCCTTCGCCGATCAGACCGTTCTCCAGCAAGTAACCGATCAGCATCCCGATGGCGCTCACGCCGCCCTGCGGCAGGCTCGCGTGCGCGCTGCGGCCCGCGGCCGTGATGCGCGCCAGGCGGCA
>ERZ838483.1623-NODE-1623-length-17818-cov-4.537972_pt1 | contig 17818 bp, 10 predicted proteins | sample MGYA00519939_ERZ838483 | MGnify/ENA primary metagenome ERZ838483 (study PRJEB31850, sample SAMEA3708836) | human gut metagenome | biome: human gut; feature: human-associated habitat; material: faeces | place: China | collected 2014 ... | reverse complement strand
CCGATGGTGTTCAGATTAACTGGTGACGACACGCAGATTTATTTGACGAAAGACAACGATGTGGAATGAGTCGGGCACGCGCTCCGCGTTCGGGCAGTATCCGGCGACGGACGAGTCGATCCACCTGGCGCCGTCGCCGGTGACGATCCTGATGGAGGCGCGCTGCTCCGGCGTCAATTCTTCGAAGAACAGGTCGAGGACCTGTTTGCCGTATCCGTCGTGCGCCCAAATCACCCGCTTGCGTTCGTGGTCGACGACGACGGTGACGTACGTGTGGCCCTTCCTGTGGCTGGTCTCGTCCACGCCGATCGCCGTGAGCCCGTCGAACATGCATGGCATGCCGGATTCCAGCCGGCCGGCGACCCGTCCGGCGATGTCGCCCGCGGTCCTCCACGCGACATGCAGGAAACCGCTCACGGTCTTCCTGTTGGCGACCGTCATCAGCCACGTGCATTCCAGCTCGAAGTCGCGCGTGAACCGGCTGCCCGGCTCCGCCCACGGAACCCGCGACACCACCACGCCATGCACACGGCATTCCACACGCGGAGCCGGACCCACGAGCTCGACCCGATAGCAGCCGAAGTCCTGGTGCCGCCAACGCCTTTCGCCGCCCCCGTCGTCGTATTTCGGGCATATTTGCGCCCGCAGCGCGAGCAACGCAACGCGGCCTTCCTGCACCTGACGCGCGCCACCAGGACCGGAGCGTCGCGCAGTGGGGAATCGTCGATGGACACGTCCTCGACGACCATGCCCTTGACGTTGAGCAAACGTTTGAATATGTTCTTCATAAGGCGTTTTCTGTGGTTCTTTTTCTTGGTCGAAAAACAAACCTACAGGAAACGCCCCTCACACCCTCATAATCAACGGCTCAACGATGAGCCGACACCCACGAAAACAACACAAGAGCCAGAAATGGTGACTCTGCATCTTGAAGAACTTCCTCCAATGTGTAATTCTTCAACGCGGTTTCCACGGCGATGATCCGAGGGTAAATTGAAGATTTCAACGCCATATCAAAACAATTCAATGATGAAATCTGCTCGAAGGACTGCAAGTGAAGACGATTCTTTGCAATGCCAGCGAATCGGTACCCCTTATAGCCGTGATAATACCCCAGGTTTTTCAATTCTCTTTTTTGCAATTCACCAGAACATGCAATGCCGTTATCACACAGATGTTGCATAAGTTCATCCAGTGTTTTCATTGCATCCCTATTCGCCAAGGTCATAAGGGTTAATTGTAACTTGAAGTATGCCTTAGCAGTGTGGTGTCTGCCGGTTCATGGTGTTGGAAGAATCTTTTTCATTACGGTTATGGTTTTCGGACACTACCCGATTACGACGCGATTATGACGGGATTATGACGGGATTACGACGTGATTTGGTTTCTGATGACGCGATTGCATCTTGCTTATTCCCCGGTTCCATACCTTGTTGGGTGTCTTGCTGCCAAGGAGCTTCATGGGGCATCGTTGATTTCTTTGGCGATTACGTTGAACCCATCCCGCATGAGCGTGAAGTATGTGATTGGAATCTGGGTGCGTGCAAGTGCGTGAAAATGCGCGAGAAAAGTGCTCGAATCTGCTTTAACAGGCTGCTGCTTTTAATGCAGTCTCTATCTGCTGAGCCCCCTCGCGCTCGCGAAGAAAACATGGCTCATGGTGAATGCGGATCGTCCGCATGTTATCCATCGAACAAATAAAGGAGCAGATACCATGGGCGTTAAGCACAATGCGTCTTATCAGAGTGGAGAGAACATGGCCAAGAAAACCGACGAAGAGCTTTACGATGTGGCGATAACTATGATCGGAAGCGTTGCGAAGCTTCCGGTTATCAGGGTTGATAGGGAAGCGTTTCTGCGGCAGCAATTCGCCGGTTCGGAATATCTCGATGAGATTCTGGAGCATGGCCCGCAGCATGTGTATACGGCGGAGTCGTTGCGAAGAAAAGCGGATGGGCTGATTAAGAAATCAACGAATCAGACCACTCTTGCCGCCTTCGTAGCAGGAATCCCCGGCGGACCTGCCGCCGTTGCCGCTGGAAGTGCCGATGTGGCCCAATACTTTGGCTTCGCGATCAATCTGGCGCAGAAAATCGCCTATCTCTTCGGAGAGGATGATTTATTCACCGACGAGTCGGAACTGAATGAAGGTGCCAAAGTCCGAGTCCTTGCGTATTTGGGTGCGATGCTCGGCGCGTCAGGTTCGGCGATGTTGGTAGGAAAGCTTGCCAGGGAAGTCGGCAAAAACATGGGCAAGAAGATCACGCAACAGGCTTTGACGAAAACGACTTGGTATCCACTGCTCAAGAAAATCGGCGCGATGGTTGGCAAACGGGTGGTGAAGGAGTCGGTTGGCAAGGCCGTTGCCAAGGTTGTGCCCGTTGTTGGCGGTGCCATTTCCGGGGCGATAACCTATGCGACGTTTAGACCCATGGGTGGCCGATTGGCTGATGTGCTGGTACGCAATCTGAACGGTGAGTTCGATGAGATCGGCATGGAACTTCGCCCGGAATTCAAGAAAGCCAATGCCTTGGAAAATGACGAAGTCACGATTCATGCGATCGAGATAGACGACTGAAAGGCGATGGGCTGATAGTGGTGAGCGATTCCGTTCAGTAGTAGCTTCGTTACGTATTCATACCGATATTTATTCAATTGGAGAGGATTTGATGCTACATATAATGTCTGTTACCGGGTAAAAATATGTGGTTTATTAGCTCGGTAACAGACATTATTAGTTAATATTTGTTGAAAATAAGAGAAATGTTCCCAGCTATCTATAGTTCGGCGAATTCACTGTCCCACTCCGAAAGATGTTGATTAATGTCTTCTTGATCTTTCTTGGAGATTTGATTGTTTATTAAACCTGGAAGTCCTGTTGGATGCAGCAAATCTAGTAGAAGCAGCATTAGACGAGCGCACTTTTGAGTTTCTTCCGGATCTAGAAGTTGAATATTATGGTCGATTGACCCGGACTTTACCTTTTCTTTACCGTGGCTCTCTGAATTCATCCAAAGAGGAACTAGAGCGCGAGTAATCTTATCCCTAGTTTCACTGTGTACTTTATGCGACTGTACGCATGTTTCAAGGTATTCATTTATTAATTTGTTTTTTGGTAGACCAGTTCCTCCGATATCAAAGTTGAAGTAGGAATATTCTTCAAGTACGCGTCTTAGCTTATTAGCTGTTCCATAATAAGATGCCGGGTTATCTGAAATATCAGTAAGATTTGATTTAGCGAAATCATATACATCTCGTATAAGACTTCTATAATTATAATCAATTGTTTTTGTGTCAGTGAGCTTACCTTTTCTTAACATTTTACAAATAGTTTTCGACGGTTTTCCTTTTTGCGTTTTGAAAACTTCGTCACCAACTTTTTCGAGCGCATAGTATACAGGAAGACTGTGAGTTAAAGCAATGACTTGCACAAAATTGTTATTAGTATTTGTGAGTTTTTTGATTTCTGATATCTCATGTTCGATTAATGAATAAATTCCTATTTCATTGTTTCTATCTAAAGAACTGATGGGATCGTCAAGAACGAATAAGGAGTCGTTTTTAGAAAAATACTTCTCAGATCTGTTTTCATATGGCATCGAAAAGAAATAAGAAAGAGCAATTGCATTTTTCTCTCCCGTAGATAAATTAGATAGAGAGACACGTTTTTCTTCCACGTAAATCCCGTATTCGCCGCTGTCTGTTCCTTCTAGATGAAGTCTTTTTGGGCTAAGGAAAATAAGCGAAAGAGCGGAATTCATATGATCCATTTGAATATTGGTTTTGCGAAGCTCGTTTTTTGCCTCATACAGTTTCTTCTGAAGATTATTAAGTTCTTCTTTTCTTTGCTTTAGTTCTTTTTTCTTCTCATCGCAGTTTGTGATTACCTTATTGTAAGAATCGTATAGATTTTTGTTTTCAAATAAACTAATTATATTTATCGCTTCCTCAAGTGAAGATGCTTCTTGATCATGCTCATCGATTTGAGTATTTTGGCTATTAATATTGCTGTTTAGCAAATCGATGTTATCTTCAATTTTTTTAAATTTCGAATAATATTTTCTTTATTTTGTTCTAGGGTAATGATTGAAGATGGTGTTTTAATCTTCATTTCTAATGCTTGGTGAATGGCGTCAAGCATATCGTCAAAATTTTCTATATCAGTTTTGATATCAATTACTGTATTGCTTGAGTCTTTTAGAATATCATGTGTCAAAATGGCGTGAACTATTTTGACGCAATTGAGTATATACGAGTTAATTTGTTTTGCCTGTTGAATAATTTGTTCTGATTCTTGTGATGAATCGAGTAGGTCGATTGCTTCAAGTATTTTTTTCTTCCAACTATGATTAATTGTTTGTAGACATAATGGACAATGACTTTGATTACTTTTAAAGAGTTCTTTCGTCTTATCGCTTTTTGCTTCTTTGAGTAAATCAATAATAGAAGACAAATTTGTGTCACCAGTACCTGCAGGTGTTGTGGTGAGAATAGTGAAAATTGAGTCTGCTATGTGCTCATAGTCTTTCAAGAAAGATTTATCAATATTTTCTAGCTTTTTTAAACTGGCAGTGTGCTCAAATATTTTTAATCGTGAACGAAATTCTTCAAAATCTGGAATATTGTCTAAAGTATTTTCAGAATACATTCTTTGGATGTTTGGTAAGCTGACACTTGCATTTTGTCTGTTGCCTCGTATCCTCTTAATATAGCCAGCCCAGCGATCATCACCTTTGAATGCATCGAGTAGATTATTTTTCGCTTCTTCTCCTTGCTTGGTTAATGGACTATTATTATCCTGTTCGAAGTTCTCACTTTTACTGCCGTCAATAGTCCATTTCAACGTGTCAATTTCTTTTTGTTTTACTTTAATCGCATTTTCATTTTCCTTTATTTTATCTTGGACGTCGCCTTGTGGGCCAAGTGAAACAATAGCGCCTAGATTGTTTTGATTGAATCGAACTTTTTTATTAATAAAGTCTTCATTAAATACATAACAATTCTCTGGTGGAATACTGTTCTCGGGAGTAAAAGAAACTTGCGGTAAATCGGTCTCAAGGGATACGCCATCAGGATGGGAATAATTCCATAGAGCCTTTGATAATGTGGTTTTCCCTGATCCATTTTTCCCATAGATGGTGCACCATGATGTAGTTGGATTATCTGGGTTATTGGGTATAAATATTTCAAGTTTTTCCCCAGCGCCATAAATTCGTCCAGATACTTTGATCTCTTTGATTTTTTCCATAATTTTATTCTTCCTCTTGGTTCCTATTGCAGTGCTTTCACTTCGTCAAGCAGGGTCTGATAGGTAGTGGCCTGCTCGTAACGGGTTCCATCTGCGAGATCGAGTTGGTTGAACAGTCGTTTAGCACAGGCTATCTTGCTGTCCTCGATACCGCGCAATTCGAAACTATCCAGCGTGCCCTTGGTCTCCGCCACGAAGAACAGGTGCTTGAGGCCGCTGTCGTCGCGGAAGGCCACGGCCCAGTCGGGGGCGTAGTTGCCCACAGGAGTCGGGATCTGGAATCCACGCGGCAGTTTCGCATACACCGCGACTTCCGCCGCGTTATCGAGGTCCTTGGCGAAATCGCTTTCGATCCTGCCATCGGGGAACACCCAGTCCTGCACGCACTTAGACGCCTGATAGCCTTCGGCCTCATCACGATTGTTGCCGCCCTTGGTGAAGATGCTCGAATCGTATCCGCCTTCGATCCGGTCGTAGCAGATATGGTCAACGACCATGTTCGCCTTCTCCTGAACAATCAGACGGCCGACCCTCGCGATGAACTGTTCTGGATTGTCCCTGAACATGAGGAACCGGTCCGGCCGAATGCTCTTGAGAATGCGTGCCGCACAACGACGCGTGATGGTCGCGGCCTGCGCGATCTCGCCGAGCAGATCGTATCTCACGCCGTTCGAAGCGTCGACATCCAAGCCACCGGTATAGGAGTCGTTCCTGTGGAAGTGTGTGCGGTCCGCGAGCTCGTCGCGTGAGGCATTCTCCTTCTGGATGCCGCGCGTGACCGTGTAGGACAGTTTCGATACGACCAGACGCTCGTCAATTGCCTTGACTGCGTTTTTGACGAGTTCGTCGTCGTTGAAGCTGACGGTATACGCATACTTGTGGTTGATGCGCCTCCAGAGCTCCTGGAACTCCTTCTTCTGCCAGTTGGCATTGAGCGGATTGCCATGTACCTTACGCTTCAATGCGTTGCCGATTAGCACCTTGGTGGTGCCTTCCACCACGCTGTCCAGCACGAGACGGATTGCCGGGACCTTCTTTCGCAAGGGTTCTGGTAGAAGTTCCACCGCATCCTTGCCGAAACGCTCTTCCTTGTACTTGTCGGTCAGCTTGCCATCGCGGTCGATCAGTCTTTCCACGGTCAGCGCGTACACAATGTCGTGCGCCTCATCCCTGCTGAACGACACGTCGCCTAGATCCGCGTGTTCGGGACCCAGCTTGTCGGCCGACACGCGCGCCTTCGCGAGAAATGCATCGTTGATGACGATTGGCCGCTCTCGCAGGTCGGTCTCGATGTCTTTCTGCAGGTTTTCGGCGAACCTTTCGTAGCTTTCCGACGCGATAACGGTCAACAGGTTCACGTCAAGGAAGTCCGCGTCGCTGAGCAGGTTACGATCCTGACGCACGCCCTCGCGGTTCACGCACAGGCGCAGGCCGCGTCCGACCTCCTGACGTTTGCCGACCTCGTTGTCCGAATGCTTCAACGTGCAGATCTGGAACACGTTCGGGTTGTCCCATCCCTCGCGCAGCGCGGAATGGCTGAAGATGAACCTCGTGGGCTCGTCGAAGCTCAACAGTCGTTCCTTGTTTTTCAGAATCAGGTCGTATGCGCTGATGTCGTCGCTGTCTTCCGACCCGCGTTTGACTTTCGAGTCGATGGAATGACCGTGCTTGTCGATGCTGAAATATCCCTTGTGCACGTAACGGCCGTGTGTGGTGCGTAGCCAGTCGAGATAGCCGGACCCGTCGTCGAGACGGTTCTCGACGAAATCATGCACGCAACGGTCGTACTCCTGCTCGAACATGTCCGCGTACTCGCCGTTCAACGGCTCGCCGTCATCGTCGTACCGTCGGTATTTCGCGACCTCGTCGATGAAGAACAGGCTCAGGCACTTGATGCCCCGAGCCCACAGATGCTCCTCCTTGTGCAGGTGGGAGAGGATGGTCTCGCGGATCTGCACGCGGCGCATGTCTGCCTCGGATCCGTCGTTCATGATACGGCCCTTGCCGAGCGTCTCGCCATTCATGAACCGCACGTAGCCGGTCCGGCCCGGCTCCAGGCCGTCGGGCACGATGCCGTCCGGAGCGATGCGCCAGCCGTCGCGGTACGCCTCTAGCCCGCCGGACGCGGTGTAGACGTCGTCGCCCTCGTCGAACAGTCCGGACGTGGTCACGACCTTACCGGCCGAGGACAGCTTCTTGTATTCGATACGGGCCTGCGGCGCCCTGTTTTTGCTGACGATGACGTCCTGCAGATACAGGTAGCCGTCGGTGCCGCGCATGTTGTTCAGCTCGAAGCCCTTGACCTCGATGCGCTTGACCAGACGCTGGTTGTACGCGTCCAGCGCGTCCAGCGCATACACGAGGTCGTGCTTTATCTTGTGCGTGGCGGAATAGTTCAGCGTGAACAATGGTTTGAACAGGCGTATGCCCGCCTGCGTGGCCTTGCCGCCCATTTTCTGCGGCTCGTCCAGGATCATGATCGGATGGCTCGCACTGATCACGTCGATCGGGCGGCGCGAGCCGAAATCGTCACGTTCCGAGAAGATGATTCTCGCGTCCCTGCTACGCCCGTTCTCCTTCATGGACGTGTTGAACGCCTGCATGTTGATGACCATCACCTGGATGTCCGAGGACTGGGCGAATTCGTCCAGTCGGTTCAGATTCGACGAGTCGTAGATGAAGGAGTGTAGTTTCTTCCCATAGCCCTCGTTGCCGTCGCGGCCGGACGTGTAGAAATAGTCGCCTGTCATGTCCAACGATTTGGCGACGCCCTCGCGGATGGCGATGGACGGGACCACGACGATGAACTTCGACCAGCCATACCTGCGGTTCAATTCGAACATGGTCTTCGTGTACACGAACGTCTTGCCCGTGCCGGTCTCCATCTCCACGTCCAGTTCGACGGCACCGGCCGGATCCGTGTACAGCTTCGGGGATTCCGTCAGGTTCTGCCGGCGTTGTACGTTTTTGATGTTGGCGAGCAGCCTTTCGCCGTCCAGCAACAGATCTGCGTTGCGGTAGCCCGTGTCGTCATCCGCGTCGAAATGGCCGAGCATCTCCTGCACCGGCCTCAACTCGGGGATATCGAAAGCGTCCTGAGCGGGATTGAGCACTTGGGATGCGGGCTTACGGATACCGGTGTCGCGGATATAGGAGACGCCATCCTGCAGCGGCTGGCCGTCGAATACGTCGCATACCGCGTCCGCAGCATCGGTCTGGTACTGGTATTGCGAGAATTTGAATTGCATATCGGTGACCTCAGATGATGCGGATCTGCGTGGCGCCGGTCTTCTCGTCGGCGGACTGCTTGAAGATCTCGGTGAAGTTCGTACGCGCAGCACTGTTCAGGAAACCGTTCTCGGAGACCAGCACATAGGACGGACGCGGCCTGAACGCCGCCATCGCGCGGACCAGCGATTCGGGGATACTGTCCTCGAAGCATGCGAGCAGCTGGCCGTCGTTTACGCTGTACACGGTGTGGCCGTCGAACTCGCCTCCCGACAGGACGTCGATCTTCGAGCTGTACGGCAACTGGAACTTCGGCAGCGCCTCGAACAGCAGATCCAGATCGGAACGGTCCATTTTCGTGATGTCCACGTCGTCGTCGATGTCCTTCTGGGAATACTCGTCGACGAGCTTGCGCCTGTCCTCGTAATTCGAGTCATCCACACGGAGCACACGGAAGCCGATGTCCGGCACCTTCTTGGGAGTGCCGTCGAGTGTCAGTTGCGCATTCTCCGCTTCAATCTCGGACTTGATTTTCTCGCCGGCACGGCGGATGCGTTCCTCGCCGATTTCCGTAAGAGTCGAGTATTGGCCTGTTGTCTCTTCAGGCAGCTGAACAAGGATGAATTTACGCTGTCCCTCATCATCGGCATTTTCTTGGATGACAGCTTCGCCCATGGTTGCTGAACCGGAGAAGAAGTCCAATATGAGGGAATCCTTATCGGAGGCAATATCAAGAATACGTTTCATCAAACGTGTCGGCTTCGGGGTATCGAAAGGAACTTCTTCAGGGAAAAGTGCTTTCAGCTCTTTTTTACCTTCCTGGTTGTGCCCTACTTCCGTATAAGGCCATATTGTTTGACATGCGACACCCTGTTTGACCTCTGAGAGGAAGCGTTTGATCGCCGGCATGTTATTGCCGTCTTCGCCGAACCATACTCGATTATCAGCAATCATTTTTTCCATGACCGGTTGTGTATACAGCCAGCATCGACCGCTTGGAGGGTTATGCTGCTTCCCATTGGGAGCAGTGAGCGTATAGAACTGTGATTTCGTTCCGTGTCCACCTTGTGCAGTGGAATTCTCCGGTTTCCATGGTCCTCGGGGATCGTTGTCACGATTTGTGTATCGTGCGTTCATTTCGTCGCTGCGTTTGAGAAGATTCGGAAACCATTGTGATTTGTTTTTTGCATAGACAAGAATATAGTCATGGCTTTCAGAGAACCATTGGACGGCATTTTGCGGGCTATATCTTTTTTGCCATATGATTGTGTCGACGAAATTAGAAGCGCCAAAAATCTCGTCACATATGTTTTTTAGGTTCTTATCCTCATTATCATCGATGCTGATGAAGATGGCACCATCCTGGGTGAACAGATCACGTGCAAGCAGGAGGCGTGGGTAGATCATCGAGCACCAGTCGGAATGGAAACGCCCGTTGCTTTCCGGATTGGCGACCAAGCGGCCGCCTTCCTCGTTGTATTCTCCGCTTTCGGCATTGAATTCGTCATGGGTTTGGGAGAAGTCGTCGTCGTAGACGAAATCGTGGCCGGTGTTGTAGGGCGGATCGATGTAGATGAGCTTGACTTTGCCGGCGTAGTTCTCGCGCAGGAGCTTCAACGCGTCGAGGTTGTCTCCCTCGATGTACAGGTTCCTGGTGGTGTCCCAGTCCTTGCTGCGTTCCTTGACGGGTCGCAGGGTCTTGGCGATGGGTTCGCGGGCGAGGCGTTTCGCCTCGCGTTTGCCGGGCCAAGTGAACTGGTAGCGTTCCCGGTTGCCTTCCGCCACATCACTAAGTCGCTCTTTCAGCGCGTCGAAGTCCACCGCGCGTTCGGTTCTGCCGGTCTTCGGGTCAGTGATCTCGGTGGCCACGTCTGGAAACAGGGCGAGCAGCCTGTCCACGTTCTCCCTGGTCAAATCCGGTGTGATGCCGTGGATCTTCTCGATGTCACTCACAGTGTTTCTCCTTGTTGTTCCTGTTCGAGCTCGTGCCGCTTGGCCTGCAGATCGTCCCATAGCCTGTTCCGCTGGCCTATCTGGACGGTCCTGGCGTGGCGTCGTTCCAGCTGGTCTATTTCTTTGATAAGTCTCATTATGCGCGTGCGGGACACGATGCGTCGGTCGACGCGCGTCGGATCCGACGAGCTGAGGATGGTCTCCGCGCACAACGACTCCCATACGGTGTCCAGATTGGTTCCGCTCAGACGAATGAGTGCGGATTCGCATTCCACCGGTTCTCCCATATGAACCGAGCCCTCCATGAGCCCTTCGGCCACGTTCGCGTTACGAAACACCGCGAATCTTGTCATGCTGCCATTCACGCAGACGAACAGGATACGCGCGACCTGTGCCGGGTCAGTTCATCACGGGTGCGGGCGATGTGCTCCATGACCTCCAGCGGCGGATGTTCTGTGGATTGCTCTAGGCCAATCACGTTGATCTCGTGGGTGAGCAGTCCTGCCGGTATGCCGGTCTCCTGCTCGCGGATTACGGCGAGCATGGTGATTGAGTCGATGTCCTCGATGAAATGCTGCCGTAAGCGTTTGCCTACTTTGGTGTTCGTATAGAAGCGTTCTTTGGCGAGCCGTCCCCTCGGATGCATGACCGCGGTGGTGCTGGGCAATCCCAACGTGAGTGCGGTCACAGGTCCGCATGATTCGATGCCGCTCATGACTTACCTTCCGTTGCAGGACGGATGACGAGGAAACAAACTAGTTCGAAATCGTCGAGCCCCTTTATATTCTCGTCAAGGAAATTCCCCATGGATCCAGTGAAGAAACTGTCGGCCGCAGTCGCATCATCCTGGTCCAGGATGCTTCTGACCGCATCGCGTAGCAAGTCGGAAGCGTGGCGCATGTCTCTGCCGTCATGGGTGAACCGATTGTATGCGTGGCATAGGCGCGAATCATATGTATCCTTGCCTTTGCACAGCTTGCGCATCACATCGAGACAGTCCTTGGCATTCAGATGCCCGTGCAGGATCCTTCCGTCGTCGCCGACATGCACGAGATAATAGGGGTGGATCGGGTTGCGGCCCACGGCCTTCACGTCCTTGCTCGTGTTGCGCAGCACGAACAGGATGCCAGGCTCGTTGCCCTCGACCACAGCGTTGATGCCCGTAGGTGTGCGCTCGATGTCGGGGTTGTCGCGATGATAGCCGACTAGATCCATGCGGAACTCATTGAGACCGAGGTCGGTGATGCTGACGCCGCCGTCCACATCTTCAAGATCAAGTATCTCGTCCTGCATCTGCCTGAGCTGACGTTCCCTGTACTCCAAATCTCCCTTCTCGTCGGGATTGATGTAGTCATCGTCGCCGGTGGAAGCCATCACAGCGACCTTCATGCGTGCCTCGACTCTGTCTTTGAGCTTGAGATATTTGTCGAGATCCACGTCGGGCCAGTAGTTGACCAGCTGGATGTGTTTGTTCGTGGAGCCGATACGGTCGATGCGGCCGAACCGCTGGATGATGCGAACGGGGTTCCAGTGGATGTCGTAGTTGACCATCATGTCGCAGTCCTGCAGGTTCTGGCCCTCGGAGATGCAGTCCGTGGCGATCAGAATGTCGATGTCTGTGTCTTTCAACCGGGGCACAGTTATATCGCGTTCCTTTGAAATAGGGGAGAAGCATGCCAGGATGTCGGACATGCGACCGCCTACCTTCTTAACTGTGCATCGTCCCGGATTTGTGCCGGTCACTTCCGCGGTATTTAATCCCAGCATGCCGGCGTATTTGCTGACGTGTTCGTACAGGTAGTCGGCGGTGTCGGCGAACGCGGTGAAGATGAGGAGCTTGTGGTTGCCGGGGTTGATGGGCTGGTTCTGCTTGTCGCTGATGGTTCGGTACAGACGCTGCAGCTTCGCGTCGTGTGCTGCGTCGATACCGGCAACCATGTCCAGCAGGCGGTGGATAACATCCATGTCGCGAAGAATGCAATCGCGCCAGGTGCGCCAATCCATGTCGGACAGCAGGAATCTGGTCTTGCCTTTGGTAGCGAACTCGTCCGGATCCATACTCTCCGTGTCGTCCTGGTCTAGGTCGAATCCGTCGTCGAAACGATCAATATCAATTTGCTCAAGCACGCCGGTGTCGTAATGCTTGGCACGGTATTCCTCATACGAGTCGATCGTGCCGACCGTATCTGACATGTAGCCGAGCACACGATCCAACGTCATGCGGAACGAGTGGACGCTGCTCTCGAAACGTTTGAGCAGGTTCGTGGCCATGAGCTTACGCACACCCGTTTCTCGGCCCCGGATGGTCAGGCCTTCGATTTTGTCATCGTCGAAGTACTTGCTCATGCGCGATTCGAGCACGAACTCGGACGGGGTGTACAACGCGAGGGTGAGCCTTTCCAACTCGTCGTAGATCTCGTCGTAAGACGCGCAGTCGCTTTCCGTGGACAGCGCCGGGTGGATGGTCTGCGGGCGGAGACGTTCAGGGAAGCCGCCGATCGCATCCATATCGTAATGGTTACGGATGTGGCGGCGGCTGCGCGCGACGGTGACCTGATCGAGGATACGGAAGAAATCGAAGTCGAGCATGTCCATCAGACGTTTGGTGTTGCGTTCCTCCGGTTCGAGTTTCGACCAGACACCGTAAGCCTTCTGCGCGTTGCGGAACACCATATCGATATTGGTGGAAAGCCCGAGCTTCCTGGACCATTCATCGCCTTTGTCGCCGTAGGCCAGTTCGAGCTGGTTCTGCAGATCTCGGAAACGATTGTTCACCGGGGTGGCGGAGAGCATAAGCACCTTTGTAGGCACGCCGGAATGGATGACCTTGTTGAGGAGCTTCTGGTATCGGTTTTCTTTGTCGTCGGCCTTGGCGGCGCTGTCTGCGCCATTGCGGAAGTTGTGCGACTCATCGATGACGACGAGATCATAGTTGCCCCAGTTGATCCGTTCAATCGGGATGTTCATAATCGTATCGCCCCGCGTGCGGCTCAGATCCGTATGGAACAGCACATCGTAACGCAGATGGTCGCCGGCGATTGGATTGTTCGTTGCGTTCGACCGGTACGTGACCCAGTTGTCCTTGAGCTTCTTCGGGCACAGAACAAGTACATTGCGGTTGCGGGCCTCGAAGTACTTGACCACGGCCAGTGCGGTGAACGTCTTGCCCAAACCGACCGAATCGGCCAAGATGCAGCCGTTGTATGTTTCGAGCTTGTTGATGATTGCGAGGGCCGCGTCCTTCTGGAAGTCGTACAGCTTGTTCCAGATCAGGCTTTCACGGAAACCGGTGCCTTCCTTCGGTAGCACATCCTCGGAGATGTCATCAAGGAACTCGCTGAAGATACGGTACAGGGCCATGTAGTAGACGAGTTCGGGCGGGTTTTCTTGGTACATGCGCTCGATGCCGTCGATGACCTTGTCGGTCACGTCATGCAAGTCTCCGCTGTTCCATGCCTCATTGATTTTGTCCAGAAATCCCTCCGCCATGAAGTCTTCCATCTTGGCGACGCCTTGGTATGAGGCGGCGTGTCGGCTCACGCCCAGCTGTGTGGTCGTGAACTCGTTGAACGGCATGTACGCGGTTTTCTCATCGTCATGTTCCACGATGAGGGATGGAGTGATGTCCGACCCCTCATCGAACGACATGAACCGTGCCTTCTTACGGCGGATCCAATCGGCGCATTCCGTGGCGATGGCCTTCTGTGTGAGCTCATTGCGTAGGCGGATTTCCAACGGAGTGCCGTACAGGTTCTGTTCGCGTTCCAGGCGAGGGATGTAGAACTCGCGTTGCTCCTTCGGGGTGGCATCCTCAGTGAACGTCTTCGACGTGTAAATGAAACGGAATGAGCCTGCGCTCTCCAATTGCTCGCGCAACTCCCTATACGCGTACATCGAGAACGATGCCGCCGCGATGGATATCCTGTCGCCTTCGCGTATCGTACGGACAAGGTCATCCTTGACCAGCGAGGTCCTGTTATCAATAAAGCCCTGAGTCACAGCGCCTATTCTAGTGGAGGAGGGACCAAGGGGCAGTAGCGACGCCTTAACATTTGTCAGGGTATTGCATCATGTGAGTATATACGATTGTTCATGAGTGAGTAATCAGAGCGAAGAGGAAGACCAAAATGGGCAAGAAATTAGATTTGACGGAACCGATTATTGCATGGTTACTAGAACCTGATAGCAGTCGTGCAGAAGTGGCAGCCATGTTGCGTGATACGGGGAAACGTTTCGAGCTCGCTGTTCCGTTCAGAGGCAATTTTGATAAATATCAGCAGTGGTTTTTATCGAGCGGGACGGTTGTTCTTAACGATAAGCCTCTTGAACCAGTGGAATTGCCGAGCATAATTCGCACGGTATCGAATGGCAGGTTTTATACCCTTGTGGGATGTCAGGTGAGTGGTTCTGTGTCTGCAGGAACCGGAACTGGAATTGTCGTTCCTACATATGTGGTTTTCGGGACTAGCGAAACGAATTTCGAAAAAATACATGCGATGCGTTCTAACATTCCAGGTTTGTCACCGTGGTCGGGAGTTTCCTCACTCTCGCTTTCTTTTGGTGATGGCTCTTCAAAGAAAACTGAAGTGATTGCGGAGCCGCGCAATGAGATCGTGATCGATGAGTCAGTGGGATTGAAGCTGCGGCCTGATTATTCCGTAAGAACATCTTTGAAAAGAGATGAGGTTACTGCTCGACAAATGGTTTCCATCGAAACTAGGGTAGATGAATTGCGGGGTTGGACATGGCATTTGTTCTATCATCGCTCTTTGTTGAACCTGCTTACTATTTCTGATTGGGTTCCAAGAACGTTTGCTAACTTGGAGGTTCTTCGGAACGAGGATTCCTACGAATTAGATGGGAAAAAAGAGAGGTATGGCACCCTGTTTTGTCATATATGCCGCGAGTCGACCGTTCCCACTTTGAGAATCCTGAGTCTCAGTATCTCTTTCGCTTTTCTGATATCCGTGAAGAAGGAATTCGGAAATGGCTTGAACTAGTAGATAGATGTCAACAAGGAATGACTCTTCTTGCCTACGTGGCGAAGGAACAGGAACATCTTGCCCTTGAAACGTTGAATATGCTGACGGGGCCCATACTTGACTGCATTGGATGGTACGTTGTTGAGACAAAGAATCAGACAGAACGGATGATACAAAATTCTAAAACCGGTGAAATACGTTCGGCCGGTTTTTACCAAATGCTTGAGGCTGTACAAGAGGAATTAGGAGATGCCTTTCCATTTACTTCTCCAGAAGATTGGAAAAGGGACATGAGAAAGGCATTCGTTGGGAATAAGCATGGCGATGCGGAAGGTGTAGATTTTCAAACAATGTATGACGTGACTATGGAATCATTGGTCATTGCGCGAATGTGGGTAGGTCTGCAATTAGGTGCTGATGGGAATACGTTGAAGGAACGTGTCTCTTCTGATGAAATTGGTAAGAGAGTTAGTCGGTTTATTGCATGGTAGTGTGCCGAGTCGGAAGCTGCTTTGTAGCATGCTTCTACAGACATCAAGTCAGGCTTCTTGCTTTGGAGAGACGTGCATCTATATCGGATAGATACAACTAATTGAAGTATCCAAAGCTTTATGGTGTGGTGATGGCAACTGTGGCCAATAAAAAGTCCAGTAAAACTCTTTTCGAGCAAGTAATCATTTAAGAGGGAAAGTGAAATCACCATGGACGCTGGCAAGAAAATCCTGCTGGATTTATTCACTGGTTCGCTTCGGTTCTCAGTGCCGGTGTATCAGCGCAGATACTCATGGGGCGAGGCGCAGTGCCGGCAGCTGTGGTCCGACACCGTAACGGCTGGCCGGCACCCTGACAGAGCCCATTTCACCGGGTCGATCGTGTGGACGCAGGACGGCGGCATCGGCCCGGATGGTGTCAGCCGGTGTCTGCTCATCGACGGCCAGCAGCGCCTCGCCTCGGTGACCCTGCTGCTTATCGCACTGGCCGAATATGCCCGCGAACACCCTGAGAGCCTGCGATTCTCCGCAGACATGCTTATCGACCGTGGCTATCTGGTCGATAAGTACGCGACCGGTGAAAGCCGCTACAAGCTGACGCTTTCCGGCGACGATAGGGAAGTGCTGCACAGCATGTGCGACCATGTGGTCGCCCCTGATCGGCCAAACCATGCCAATACGGGTTCCCGGCTGGAAGCCAATCTTGATCTGTTCCGTTCACTGGTCGCCGCAATCGATGATGCGAACGTGGTGTGGAACGGTTTGCAACGTCTCGAAGTCGTGTCCGTCACCTTGGACCAGGGGCGTGACGAACCGCAACTGGTATTCGAATCAATGAATTCCACCGGGCTTGATCTGGAGACTTCCGACCTGGTACGCAACTACATGCTCATGGGGCGCCCCATGGCCGAGCAGAACACCCTATACGCCGACTACTGGCTGCCCATGGAACGTGTTCTCGGCACCCTCTCATTCGATGCGTTCCTGCACGACTGGATGGTCGTTACATTGAAAAAGCCCGTGTCCAAAGGCCACGCCATGTATACGGAATTCAAGCGTTTTGCAGCCAGCAGCTCCCTGCCGCGTATGGAACGCACGCGCAATCTTCTTGAGAACATGCTGGAATACGCCAAGTACTATGCCGCTATCAAAGGCGTTGTCGCCGCCGGCGGTGGCGACATGAACGTGGACCAACGTCTCGACCTGATTCAAAAACTGGATAGCACGGTTACGGACCCGTTGGTTATGTACATGTTCGCGATGTGGAGGCATCATCGCATAAGCAATGACGGACTGCTGCGCATGCTCACGGATCTTGAATCGTATCTGTTCCGCAGAATGATCTGCTCGGTGTCCAGCAACGGATTGAACAAACTCGTCCCATCTCTGATTGCCAAACTCGAATCAGCCGAACATGATTTGGCCGAAACCTTCGCCGCGCTGCTGCTCACCGAAACCGCCAAAGCCACGCGCATGCCCAAAGACGAACAATTCAGGCAGGCGCTGCTCGGCGAGGATCTGTACCGCCCGGCTCCGCGCTGCAAACATCTGCTCGCCGGATTGGAGAACCACAACCATCCCAAGGATCCGCGATCCTTCAACGAATACACCATCGAACACATCATGCCGCAGAACGCTATGACGCATGCCGAATGGCGCAATATGCTCGCCGACCCCGACCGATTCCCACTGCTGGTGAACAGTCTGGGAAATCTGACATTGACCGCATACAACTCGGAACTTTCCGACGGAACGTTCGAGCAGAAGAAAAACCGCATGATTGGCGGATATGACGGCGAATACCTGTCCATCTCCGCGGAACTGCACGATGCTTCGCAATGGGATGAGCTGGCGATCGCGCGGCGCGGCGCGCGGCTTGCCGATCTTGCATTGCAGGTGTGGGCACGCCCCACAGC
>ERZ838483.1615-NODE-1615-length-17868-cov-7.275922_pt1 | contig 17868 bp, 13 predicted proteins | sample MGYA00519939_ERZ838483 | MGnify/ENA primary metagenome ERZ838483 (study PRJEB31850, sample SAMEA3708836) | human gut metagenome | biome: human gut; feature: human-associated habitat; material: faeces | place: China | collected 2014 ... | reverse complement strand
CAGCATGAACTGCCTGTGCGAAGCCATCGGCATCGCTCTGCCCGGCAACGGCACCGTTCCCGCTGCCTACAGCAAGCGGCTCCAGCTGGGCCGCAGGGCGGGCGCTGCCATCATGGAGATGGTGCGGAAGAATATCTGTGCCCGTGATATCATCAACGAGCGCAGCATCCGCAACGCACTGACCTGCGACATGGCACTGGGCTGCTCCACCAACACGGTGCTGCACCTGCTGGCCATCGCCCACGAAGCGGGCGTGCCGGTGGATCTGGCGCTCTTCAACGAGATCTCCGCCAAGACCCCCAACCTGTGCCATCTGGCCCCCGCAGGCCCCACCCATATGCCGGATCTGTACGCCGCAGGCGGCATCCCCGCCGTGCAGGCGGAGCTGGCCAAGCAGAACCTGCTGGATCTGGACTGCATAACCGTCACCGGCAAAACCGTCGGCGAAAATATTCAGGGCGTCAGGAACCTGAATCCCAATGCCATCCGGCCTATCGAGGATCCCTACAGCCCCACCGGCGGCTTGCAGATCCTCTGGGGCAATCTGGCACCCAACGGCTGCGTGGTCAAGCGCAGCGCCGTGGCTCCTGAGATGCAGACCCACACCGGCCCGGCACGGGTGTTCAATAGCGAGGACGACGCCATTGCTGCCATCTACGCCGGAAAGATCGTTCCCGGCGATGTAGTGGTCATCCGCTACGAAGGCCCCAAGGGCGGCCCCGGTATGCGGGAGATGCTGAATCCCACCTCCGCTCTGGCAGGCATGGGCCTCGATAAGACGGTGGCCCTCATCACCGACGGCCGCTTCTCCGGCGCAAGCCGCGGCGCGTCCATCGGTCATGTCAGCCCGGAAGCCGCGTCCGGCGGCCCCATCGGACTGGTGCAGGAGGGCGACCAGATCGCCATCGACATTCCCAATGCCTCCGTACAGCTGCTGGTCTCCGACGAGGAGCTGGCCACCCGGAAGGCTGTCTATGTCCAGCCGAAGCCCAACATCACCACCGGCTGGCTGAGCCGGTATGCCCGCATGGTCACCAGCGCCGATGAGGGCGCCGTCCTGCGGTAACCCCACGGATACAAGGAAGTGAACCCATTGAATTTTGAAGAGATGAAGCAGCGGCTGGACGGCCTTGCGGTGTTCCGGGAACTGCTGAAGGACGGCGCGGTGGCTGCCTTCCGGGAGCTGCTTCAGGACTGCTGCCGGAACGACGCGGACAATTTTGTGTCCCACTGCGGGGAATTTGAGTCTCTCCTGTTCCAGCAGAGCGACTGCTGGACCGCCTATCTCCGCCGCGCCGTGATGGAGAGTGAGAACGTCTGTATCCGCAACTGGGCTTCCGGTGCGGTCACTGCCGTGCAGGAGGAATGTCTGAACAGGGAGCTGGCCTTTCTGGACCGGCTTTCTCAGGTCACGCTGGACGACCTCACTGCCGGACTGGATCACGCCCCCGACTTTCTGGTGGGCTGGCGGACGGAAGGCGGCTCCATCGCGCAGGACTACCGCCAGCGGATGCAGGAGGTAGGGGAAAAGGGCTACGGCATTTTTGCCCGGTACCATATGTTCACGGTGGAAAACGGCCAGCTGGTGCCGGTAAAGCACCCGGATCCCCAGCAACTGGAGCAGCTGCCCGGATATGAGCAGGAGCGGCAGAAGGTCATCGCCAACACGCAGGCGCTGCTGGACGGCAAACCCGCCAACAACGTCCTGCTCTACGGCGACGCCGGTACCGGCAAGTCCAGCGCCATCAAGGCCATTGCCAACAACTTCGCAGAGCAGGGCCTGCGGCTGGTGGAGGTCAAGAAGAACCAGCTCTATCAGATCCCTGACCTGATGGACGCACTGGCTGCCAATCCCCTGAAGTTCATCCTCTTCATCGACGACCTGAGCTTCACTTCCAACGACGATAACTTCGCCGCCCTGAAAGCCATTCTGGAGGGCAGCGTCGGCGGCCGCGCTCAGAACATTGCGGTTTACGCCACCAGCAACCGCCGCCACCTCATCAAAGAGACCATGACGGACCGCAACGGCGATGACATCCACGAAAGCGACACCCGGCAGGAGCTGATGAGCCTCTCCGCCCGGTTCGGCCTGACCGTGACGTTTGCCAGCCCCGATCGGGACCGGTATCTGTATATCGTCGGGGAGCTTGCCAAACAGTACGGCGTGGATCTGGACGAACACACACTGGCTGTCCGCAGCGAGGCCTTTGCCATCCGCATGGGCGGCCGCAGCGCCCGCGTGGCCAAGCAGTTCATCGAGCTTTGCAAATCCGGCGTGCAGGTCTGAGCCTGTCCCCTGAGTGAAAGAGAGAGGAGCATCCCATGGGAGCATCTGTTTTTATGGAGCTGGCGGTCTCCGCCTGCGCCACCACCTTCACCCCCGGCCCCAACAACATCCTGCTGCTCAGCAGCACCAGCACCTTCGGCTTTCGGAAATGCCGTCCGCTGCTGCTGGGTATCTGGGCAGGGCTGCTGACCGTTATGCTGATCTGCGGCTTCGGATGCGCCGCGCTGGGGGAGCTGGTTCCCCAGATCGTTCCCGTGGCGAAATATGTGGGTGCGGTCTATGTGCTGTATCTGGCCTATAAGACCTTCACCCGGAAAACGGGCAGCGGCGCGGCGGATGCGTCCCGTCCTCTGACGTGCGGCAACGGGTTTTTGCTGCAATTCCTGAACATCAAGATCCTGATGCTGGGGATTGCCTTTTACTCCGGCTATATTCTGCCCTATGGGTTCCACCCCGGCCACATCGCGGCCTTTGCCGTGATCATGATGCTCTGCGCCGGCACCGGCAACCTGATCTGGGCGACCCTTGGTTCTCTGCTCTTTCCGCTGTATAAGAAGTATGCCAAAGCCATCAACGCCGTCATGGCGCTGCTGCTGGTCTGGTGCGCGTGGAAAATTGTAAAGACCTGATTATATCCGCCAAATCCGGGAGCGCTCTGCGGCGCTCCCGGATTTTCCACAGGGGTACGGTCAGAGCCTCCGCATGACCGCAGCTGCGGGGCCAGAGAGATGCTGTTTGACGGAGACGGTCTTGACCCGGCGGCCCGGCTTGGATTTTCGTTCCGCAAATTCCAAAAACAGAAAAATCATTGGATGCTCCGCCCCTTGACAATCAAATTCCTCCGTGCTATGATTGATTTCATTCTAAAAAAGGCTTGGAAAAGGACGCTGTTCGGAAAACGCAGCAGAGAGACACCGCCATGGGCTGCAAGCGGTGTTTGCCGGGACCGAAACAGTCACCGCCTTGGAGCTGCCCGCCGATATGTAGGCCGGGACGGGATCTCCCGTTACAGAGAACACGAGCGGCATAACAATGCCGAAAGAACGCTTTGGCCGTGCATCCTTTTTTCGGAAAGGAAGCGTGTGTGCGGGAAACCCGTCAGGGGGTTCCTGCGCCATGGAAATCGGGCAAAAGCCTGAAAGGGTTTTGTCTGCTTGCACACAAGGCGGGCTTTCGCCTTGTGTGCAAGCAGGGTGGAACCGTGGAGTGCATTGTGCGCCTCACCCCTGATAAAAACAGGGGCGAGGCGTTTTTGTTTTGCCCCAGGGGCGGATTGACCGCCGAAGGAAAGGAGACATTGCAATGTCTGAGGAAAAGAAAGAGTTTACGTTTGAAAACGAGGAGTACCGCCAGACCTACTGGCATACCTGCTCCCATATCATGGCGCAGGCCGTCAAGCGGCTGTGGCCGGAAGTGAAGCTGGCCATTGGACCCTCCATCAAAGAGGGCTGGTATTATGATATGGACGCCCCCTTCGCCTTCACGCCGGAGCATATGGAGAAGATCGAAGCCGAGATGCGGAAGATCTGCAAGGAGAAGCTGAAGCTGGAGCGCTTTGAGCTGCCCCGTGAGGAAGCCGTCAAGTTCATGGAGGAAAAGGGCGAACCTTACAAGGTGGAGTTGATTCAGGATCTGCCGGAGGATGCCCATATCTCCTTCTACAAGCAGGGTGAGTTTACCGACCTGTGCGCCGGCCCCCATCTGGACTCCACTGGCCGGGTGAAGGGCAACGCCATCAAGCTGCTGGCCTGCAACGCCGCCTACTGGCGCGGCGATTCCAACCGGGAGACCCTCCAGCGGATCTACGGCATCGCTTTCCCCAAGAAGGAAGAGCTGGACGCCTATCTGGAGCGCATTGAGGAGGCCAAGCGCCGGGATCACCGGAAGCTGGGCCGCGAGCTGGGCCTGTTCATGACCAACGATCTGGTGGGGAAGGGTATGCCGATGTTCCTGCCGAAAGGCTACACCGTGTGGCAGATCCTTGAGAATTATATTAAGGAGAAGGAACGCAAGCTGGGATATCAGCACGTCATGACCCCCTGCGTGGGTACTGTGGATCTGTACCGTACCTCCGGCCACTGGGATCACTACAAGGAAAATATGTTCCCTGCCATGGAGGTGGAGGATGAGAGCTTCGTGCTCCGTCCCATGAACTGCCCCCACCATATGATGATCTACGCTAACCGGCCCCACTCCTATCGCCAGCTGCCCGTCCGTATTGGCGAGGTGGCGCACGACTTCCGGTTTGAGGCCAGCGGAACCCTGAAGGGCATTGAGCGCGCCCGGCATTTTTGCCAGAATGATGCCCACCTGTTCGTGACGCCCGACCAGATCAAGAGCGAAGTGGCAGCCGTCTGCGACCTGATTTTTGACGTGTACAAAGACTTTAACATCACCAACTACCGCTGCGTGCTGTCCTTGCGCGATCCTGCCGACAAGAAGAAGTACCACGATGATGATGAAATGTGGAACAAGGCGGAGGGCGCCCTGCGGGAAGTACTGACGGAGCTGGGCATCCACTTCACCGAGGAAATTGGCGAGGCGGCATTCTACGGCCCCAAGCTGGACGTGAACGTGCAGCCCGCCGTGGGCAATGAATATACCCTGTCCACCTGCCAGCTGGACTTCTGCCTGCCGGCCAGATTCCACCTGAAGTATGCCGACAAGAACGGTGAGGAGCAGACCCCTGTGGTGCTGCACCGCGCAATTCTGGGTTCTCTGGATCGGTTCATGGCATATCTGATTGAGGAGACCATGGGTGCGTTCCCCGCATGGCTGGCTCCCGTTCAGGTGAAGGTTCTGCCCATTACCGACCGCACTCTGGATTATGCCAACGAGCTGTCTGCCGCGCTGGATGCCAAGGGCTTCCGCGTGGAGGTGGACGACCGCAACGAGAAGATCGGCAAGAAGATCCGGGAGACCACGCTGGAGAAGGTCCCCTATATGCTGGTAGTGGGCGACCGGGATATGGAGAACAAGACCGTCTCCGTCCGCACCCGCGGCGGCGAGGATCTGGGCGCCATGAGTCTGGAGGAATTCTCCGCCAAGCTGGGTGAAGAAGTCCGTACCAAAGCAATTCGCTAAAGTAAAATTGCACAAAACAGGCCCCGGCAGTCCGTCTGCCGGGGCCTGTTTTTGCAGGATGGACAGGTGATTTGCAAGGGGAGTACGGTCAAAACGAATCAAAATCTGCCAAAATGCAAGACGGCGATACGGGTTATGCAGAAAAATCACCAAAGTATAGAAAAAGCTCTTGCAAAATGAAACTTTTTCATGTATGATATGCACATGGCCTTGAAAGGACATACCAATTTTGCAATCCAATTTGAATAAGAGGGATGTATATGAAAAAGTTTTTGTCTCTGATTCTTGCTCTGGGCATGGTCGCGTCTCTGGCGGCCTGCGGCGGCAGCTCCTCTTCCGGCGACGCTTCTTCTGACAGCAGCACCGACAGCTCTGCCAACGCTCCTGCGGCTTCTGCAAAGCTGCGCTTCGTCACTGGCGGCGAGTCCGGCACCTATTACGCTTTCGGCTCCGTCATCGCCCAGCACGCTACTAACAATACCAACGTGGCTGTGACCGGTCTGGTGGGCAACGGCTCCAAGTCCAACGTGGAAGAGCTGGCCGACGGCAACGCGGAGCTGGCCTTCTGCCAGTCCGACGTTATGGCTTACGCCTACAACGGCACCAACCTCTTTGAGCAGCCCATCGACTGCTTCTCCACCGTGGCAGCCCTGTACATGGAAGATGTGCAGATCGTCACCACCGATCCCAGCATCAAGACCGTGGCGGATCTGGCCGGCAAGAACGTATCTGTCGGCGCGGCCGGTTCCGGCGTGTACTTCAACGCTGTGGACATCCTGAGCGCTTACGGTCTGGGCGATCTGGACGCTGAAGGCAAGTTCACCCAGATCAATGCCACCTATCAGAGCTTCGGCGACAGCGCCGACTCCCTGAAGGACGGCAAGATCGACGCCGCGTTCATCGTGTCCGGCGCTCCCACTACCGCCATTACCGACCTGTCCACCACCAAGACCGCTTATCTGGTGTCTCTGGACGATGAGCATATCAACGACCTGCTGGCTGCTTCTCCCTACTACACCAAGCATGTGATCCCCGCCGGCACCTACAACGGTCAGGAAGAGGATGTGACCACCGTGGCCGTGGGCGCTGTGATTCTGGCCCGCGACGATGTGTCCGAGGACGCCATCTATGCCCTGACTGCCGATATCTTCGACAACGCTGCGGATCTGGTCAGCAGCCATGCAAAGTACGGCGAGCTGTCCACCGAGTTCGGCGCTTCCATCACCTCTGTGCCCTATCATCCCGGCGCTGCCAAGTACTTCGCCGAAAAGGGCTTCGATGTGGCTACCAAGTAAAAATCTGAACGGTATTTTTACAAAAAAGCCACGGTTCCCTTACATATGAGTATGTAAAACAGGCTGCGGCGGAGAAATCCGCCGCAGCCATGACCCGTTCTACAGCAAGAATACCCCCCCGGTCCCCGGTTGAGAAGGACAGACAGAGGCTGCCCCTGTCAACTGCGGATGTGAGAAAACGATCAAGGAGGAGAGGCTATGAGCTTGTTCAAGAAGCACAACGACCCCGCTACAGAAACGGAAAAGAACCTCGTACATGAGGAAAACGGAATGGAACACGACATTCAGGCGGATGTGGACGCCGTCATGAAAAAGTACGACCGGGAATCCAACACCCGTGTCTGGGAAGGCGGCCCGAAAATTGCCCTGCGGGTGCTGATGTCGGCCTTCTCCGTGTACTGCATTCTGATGACCTTGTTCAGCAAGGCGCTGCCGGAGCGGCGGCTGTCCCTGTTCCTCGGCTTCATCATTATCATCGGCTATCTGGTGTATCCCGCCAGAAAGGGCGCGGCGCGGGTCAACCATGTGCCATGGTACGACTGGATTCTGATGGCGCTGGGCGCGGGCAGCTTCTTCTACTTTGCCATCAACGCCTTTTCCATCATTCAGCTGGCCACCAAGCTCCAGCCCATTCACATCATCATCGGCACCATCGGGATTCTGGTGCTGATCGAGCTGTGCCGCCGCTGCGTGGGCCTGCCCATTCTGTGCGTGCTGGGCGTTCTGCTGATCTACACCTTCTATAACCAGCTCAGCTGGGACCCCAGCTTCTACAAGGCCCTCAAGAACATTGTCTATAAGCTGTTCTATACCACCAGCGGCGTCATCGGCACGCCGGTGAGCGTGTGCTATACCTACATTGTGCTGTTCATCATTTTCGGCGCATTTCTGGAGCGCACCGGCATCGCCAACTTCTTTATCAGCTTTGCCAACCGGCTGGCAGGCTGGTCCTCCGGCGGCCCCGCCAAGGTGGCGGTGATCTCCTCCGCCCTGTGCGGCATGGTGTCCGGCTCCTCCGTGGGCAACACCGTGACCACCGGCTCCGTCACGATCCCCATGATGAAAAAGACCGGCTACAAGCCGGAATTTGCCGGTGCCGTTGAGGCCGCCGCCTCCACCGGCGGTCAGATCATGCCGCCCATCATGGGCGCTGCCGCCTTCCTGATGGCGGAGTACATGAGCATCCCCTATGCACAGGTGGCGGTGAAGGCCATTCTTCCCGCCCTGCTGTATTTCACCGGCATTTTCATCGCCGTCCATCTGGAGGCCAAAAAGCTGGGACTGAAGGGGATGCCCAAGTCCGAGATGGTCTCCTGGGGCGAACTTGCCAAGCGGGCCTATCTCATCATACCTCTGGCTCTGCTGATCTTCCTGGTTTCCTCCGGCAGCCGCACCATGCAGTTCTCCGCAGCCGTCTCCATTCTGGCCGCCATTGTGGTGGGCTTTTTGAACAAGGAGGAGCGGCTGACTTTCGGTAAGATCGTGGAGGCGCTGGAAGCCGGCGCCAAGGGCGCCATCACCGTGGCGGTGGCCTGCGCCATGGCGGGTATGATCGCCGGCTGCATCACCGTCACCGGTCTTGCTTCCATCCTCATCAATGCCATCGTGCAGGCGGCTGGCGACGCCACCATCATCGGCCTTGCTCTGACCATGATCTGCTGCATCATTCTGGGCATGGGCGTTCCCACCACCGCCAACTACTGCATCATGGCCTCCACCTGCGCCCCCATTCTGGTGCAGATGGGCTTCCCCGTGGTGGCGGCCCACTTCTTCGTGTTCTACTTCGGCATTGTGGCGGACATCACCCCCCCAGTGGCGCTGGCGGCCTATGCAGGCGCTGCCATTGCCAAGGCCAACCCCATGAAAACCGGCTTCAACGCCACCAAGCTGGCCATTGCCGCCTTCGTGGTGCCCTATATCTTCGCCTACAGCCCCGCCATGCTGTTTGAGAATGTGTCCGGCCCCTTTGCCGTGGTGCAGATCGTCATCAGCGCCCTGCTGGGTCTGTTCGGCATCGCCGCGGCCCTCAACGGCTACCTCTACAAGAAGATCCCCGTGCTGTTCCGTGCAGCGCTGATCATCGGCGGTCTGTGCATGATGATCCCCGGCACCCTGTCGGACGTGGCGGGCCTGATCGTGGTCGGCGGCATCACGCTGATCCAGCGCATGAGCGCCAGAAAGCTGGCTGCCTGAAAACCCTGTCAATGAAAAGAGCTGTTCCGCTGAAAATCCTTGGCGGAGCAGCTTTTTTTACAAAGCGTGAAACTTTTTCCCACTGGAATCCGTCATTATAGAATGAGAACGTACTCTTCTGAAAATTTGTTACTGTTTTGTTGTTGATTTGCCCTGTTGACTATATTAGCATGGAGAAACTGAAAGCAGGCGGGCCGTCCGGCCCGGAGAATCGCAAAAGGAGAATATGACATGGCAGAGATCATGGAAGAAAAGAAGGAGCTGACCCCGGCGGAAACTGCCGTCCCGGCCGCGCCGGAAACGCCGAAGGAGGCAGAAAAAAGCCCGGTAAGCAAAAAGAAACGGCGGCGCATGATCCGGCGGATCATTGCGCTGGTGGTCGTGGCCGCCCTGATTGCAGGCGGTGTGCTGTACTTCAGAGGGAAAAAAGGCGGCGCCAGCAGCGAAGCTGGTACCGCAACGGTGGAATACGGCGCCATCAGTTCCGTGGTGGACGGCAGCGGTCTGGTAAAGGCCAAGAACAGCGAGACCATCAGCCTGACCACGGCCGGTACCGTGATGGACGTGTTCGTGGAGGAGGGCCAGCACGTAGAGCAGGGGGATCCCCTGTTTACCATTGACTCTCCCAACGCCGCCACCGAGGTGCAGAAGGCCCGCGACGAGGTGGAGGGCTATCAGAAGCAGATCAACACCCTGCAAAAAGACATTGCGGGGCTGAATCTGTCCCCCTCCTATGCCGGGAAGCTGATGGATGTGGTGACGCTGAACCCCGGCGATGAGATCGGCAAGGGAACTAAGGTAGCCACGTTGGCGGATGACACCAAAATGCGGCTGGAGCAGTATTACAGCTACGCCTACGCCGGGGAACTGAAAAAGGGCCAGACGGTGGAGGTGTCCATTCCTGCCCTGATGACCACGGTGGAGGGTACGGTGGAAGCGGTACATATGGTCAACCGCATTACCCCGGAAGGCTCCAAGCTGTTTTCCGCGGAGATCGTGATCCCCAACGCAGGCGTTCTGGCCAAGGACATGGTGGCCACCGCCACCGCCACGGTGAACGGCGATACCGTGTACCCCTATGAATCCGGCAAGCTGGAATACTACCGGGTGGGCGATCTGACGTCCACCGTCAGCGGCACTGTGATTTCCAGCAATCTGGTGGATTACCTCTCCGTGACCCCCGGTCAGGTGCTGGTGCGGATCGACGGCGAGGACAGCGAAACCGAAATTTTCACGGCCCAGCAGGCTCTGGCAGAGGCCCAGAAGCGGTTGGAAACCGCCCAGAAGAACCTGGACAACTGCAACGCCGTGGCCCCCATCTCCGGCCAGGTCATCGGCCTGTCTGTGACCCAGGGCCAGGAGCTGGATGCCAACAGCACGCTGGTGACCATTTCCGACACCTCCACCGTGACCATCAGCGCCACCGTGGATGAGCGGAACATCAGCTACATCAAGGCCGGGATGTCCGTCAATCTGGATCAGTGGGGCACCAGCGCTTTCGGTACGGTGGAAACGGTGAGCCTGTCCAGCTCCGTGAACAACGGCGTGGCCAGCTATCCCATCACCATCTCCGCCGATAATACGGAGGGAACCCTTCAGGTCAATAGCTATGTGAACTATGAGATCCAGGCCAGCCAGAACGACAACTGCCTGATGGTGCCTATCCAGGCGGTGCGCACCGTGGGCCTGGACGACGGCTCCACCGCCACCGTGGTCTATGTGCAGGCGGACAGCCAGCCGGACAACGCACTGGAGCTGCCCTATCAGGACGAGGAGATCCCCGCCGGCTTCTACCCCGTTCAGGTGGAGATCGGTATTCAGGATACCTACAACGTGGAGATCAAGTCCGGCCTGAATGAAGGCGACACGGTCTATACCCAGATGATGACCACGGAAGCATGGGGTTAAGCCATGGCGAGACTGATCGAACTGCGGAACGTCTATAAGATCTACGGCGAGGGTCTTGAGAGCGAGGTCCGGGCGCTGGACGGCGTTTCGCTGGACATTGAAAAAGGCGAGTTTGTCGCGGTGGTGGGGCAGTCCGGCTCCGGCAAATCCACCATGATGAACGTGCTGGGCTGTCTGGATATTCCCACAAGGGGGACCTACCATCTGGACGGCGTGGACGTTCTGGAGCTTTCCGACAAACAGCTTTCCCGCATCCGCAACAAGCAGATCGGGTTTATCTTCCAGCAGTACAACCTGATCCAGAACCTGACGGTGCTGGAAAACGTGGAGCTGCCCCTGATCTATCAGGGCATCGACCCCATTGACCGGCGGGAGCTGGCCATGCAGGCGCTGGCGCGGGTAGGCCTTGCCGACCGGGCGCAGCATAAGCCCACCCAGATGTCCGGCGGCCAGCAGCAGCGAGTGGCCATTGCACGGGCCATTTCTACCCGTCCGCCCATTATCATGGCGGATGAGCCTACCGGCGCACTGGACTCCCGGACGGGTCATGAGGTGCTGGGCTTTCTCCAGCAGCTGAATAAAGAGGGCAGCACCGTCATTCTCATCACCCACGATAACGGCATTGCCGCCACAGCCCGGCGCATCGTGCGGATCGCCGACGGCAAGATCATCGAGGATCACCCCCAGGAGGTGGATTGGTATTGAATATCGGGCAGGCATTTAAGATGGCCTGGCGCTCCATCTGCGGCAAAAAGGGCCGCAGCGCCCTGACCATCCTCTCCATCTTCATCGGCATCGCTGCGGTGATGACCATCGTCTCCACCATGGAGGGCATGAAGGCCAAGACCATGGAGCAATACGCCGCCATGGGCGCAAACCGGATCAGCGTCAGCGTGTATGCGTATACGTACGACGAGAACGGCAACTCTATCAGCAAGGACTATTTTACGGATCTTTACAAATACTGCTCCGGCCTGAAGGACTATGTTATCGGCGTGACCCCCAACAGTCAGGCCAACGCCACCGTGATCTACGGCACCAAAAGCACCGCCAACATGGAGTGGCAGTACGACGACCAGTACAATGTCATCAGCGGGCCGCCCACCCAGTATTACGGCTCGGATCAGTACAGCGTCTGCAACAACCTGACCATTGCCAAGGGGCGGGATCTGGCGTGGCTGGACTGTGAGAAGTACAACCAGATCTGCGTACTTGGGGCGCAGGCGGCCCGCGTCTTTTTCGGCAGCGCCAACCCGGTGGGGCAGATATTGCAGGTCAACGGCAACAGCTTTACGGTGGTGGGCGTGTACGCCGCCCGCGTGGAGCCGGATACCCCTTCCGCCTATCAGACGGACAACTTGATCGTCTATCCCTATACCGCTACCCGTCTGCTGGGGGATTCTTCACCCACGGACTTTCTGGTAAAGGCCAAGGACGACGCCAGCATGACCAACGCCATCACGGAGATCGGCGGATACCTCAAGGGCATTGTGGACACCAATAACGGCGGCTACAATGTGTACCCGGAAAACCAGTGGCAGGATTACCAGAATCAGCAGCTGACCCTGATCTCGCTGGTGCTGGGCGGCATCGCTGCCATCTCCCTGCTGGTGGGCGGCATCGGCATCATGAACATCATGCTGGTGACGGTGACGGAGCGGACGCGGGAGATCGGCATCCGCCGAAGCCTCGGCGCCCAGCGCAGCAGCATTGTGGCCCAGTTCCTCATCGAGTCCGGTATGCTCTGCGGCATGGGCGGCATCGTGGGCATTATTTTCGGCACCATCGGCAGTCTGGTTTTAAGCAGGCTTCTGTTCCAGATCACCATTTTCCCCGCTACCTGGGTGACGCTGGCGGCCTTCGGGCTTTCTGTGGCGCTGGGCGTGCTGTTCGGCAGCTACCCGGCGGCCAAGGCATCCAAATTGCAGCCTGTGGAAGCCCTGCGGGCGGAGTAAAGGAGAGAGACTTATGAAAAAACGAATTCTGACATGGCTGCTGGCAGTCGGTATGCTGGCGTCCCTGCTGACAGTGCCTGCCGGGGCGGCCAATGCCACCCGGTTCTCCGACGTGGCGGACAACTACACGGCAACCGCCATTGAGACCCTGCGGCTCATGGGTGTGCTGGACGGCTACAGCGACGGCACGTTCCGGCCCAACGCAGCGCTGACCCGCGCCCAGTTCTGCAAAATGGCGGTCTACGCCATGGACGGCGGCAGCGAGTTGGGGCGGTATTCCACCGTTACCATCTTCCCGGATGTGAAGCCCTCCTTCTGGGCGTCCTCCTACATCAACATGGCGGCGAAAAAGGGCATCATCGCCGGATTTGCCGACGGGAAGTTCAAGCCCAACCAGACGGTGACCGCCGGACAGGCGGTGACGATCCTCATGCGGGGACTGGGCTATAAGGACGAAAACATGGGCGGCGTGTGGCCTCAGGGCTATATGGCCGAGGCAAAGACCTGCGGTCTGCTGAAGTCCACCGGCATTACCTCCGCCTACAGCGCCCTGACCCGCGGACAGGCGGCCAAGCTGTTCCTGAACCTCTTTGAGGCCAAGCGGGGCACCGGCGAGGGAGCCGTGGTGCTGTTCAGCTTTACCCCGGAGAAGGAAGAGGTCTACCTCACCAATCTGGACGCCGGAAAGGGTACCCTGACTGCTGGGGGCAAGCCCTACACTATGGCCCACCCCGTCACCTCCACCAGCCTCATCGGCTCCAAGGGCAAGGTGGTCCTCAACGGCGCCGGCGATATCCTGACCTTCCTGCCGGTCACCGGCGGCAGCGGTATTTCTAATGCGGCGGTGATCATCGGCGCCAATGGCTCTGCTCTGGGTCTGGATTCCCTGACCGGCGGCAGCGGCTACACCATTTACAAGAACGGCAGCCCCGCTTCCGCGGCGGATCTGAAAAAGTACGATGTGGCCACCTATTCCGCCGCCACCAACTCCGTAGTGGTGTGCGATACGAAAGTATCCGTCTATTATGAAAACTGCGATCCCTCTCCCGCCAGTCCTACCACCATTACAGTACTGGGCGGCACGGAGCTGAACGTTCTGCCCACGGCTGTGGAGTCCCTGTCCAAGTTCAAGCCCGGCCAGCAGATGATCCTGCTGCTGACAGCGGACGGCCAGGTGGCCGGTGCTGTGGATGCCAATGGCGGCGGCACGTATGGAAACGCGCTGGCAGTCGTGGACGGCAGCGGCAGTATGCAGTTGATCTGCGGCAATACACTGGTGAAGATTGCGGGTAGCGGCAGCGGCTACGAAAACAGCGTGGTGAATGTTGCCGGTGTCAAGAACGGAAACGAGGGCAAGCTGAGCCTGCGGGCGGCCACCGGAAAGGTCAGCGGCGACCTGGATGTGCAGGCGCGGACTCTGGGTGGCAAGAAGCTGGCCGACAATGTGCTGATTTTTGATGGCGGCAAGCAGGTGGCCCTGGCTGAATTGGGCCGAAGCAGCATTAGTTCCGGCCGTATCTCCTACGCACGGACCAACTGGGCCGGAGATGTTGACTTGATCGTACTCAGCAACGGCCTGTCTACCGATGAGATCTATGGCCGTGCGGTGGTGAAGACCACCAACGAAAAACGGTGGGTCTGGAACTCCAATGCGGGTGAGAACGCACCCCACACCTCCCAGAGTGGCTACATGGAAGATGGCGAATGGATATGGAATGATGGCTACGGCCCCTACGCACCCCATCAGGAGGGCGTCAACGGAAACACCGTGACCTCGGATACCCAGACCATTTCTATTGAGACCTCCAGTAAGACCTATGGTCCCATTAACAGCGCCAACAATGTCCGGACCGGTGACTTTGTGGCGGTGCAGTTGAACAAGGCGGGTACTATGTTCACCCGTTTCGAGACCATGAGCAAGCTGGGGAATGTTTCCGCCGGTTCCTGGGTGGGCAAGACGGCAGTGAACTACGGTGGTCGGACCTATGAGGTGGCCTCTGATGTCCAGTGCTATAATCTTGACACAGGCAGGTGGATGAATGATCTGGACACCGCAAAGAACTACGGCGGCACTATGAACCTCTATGTTTATGACGGCGTGATCCGTATCGTGGAGGTCAGGGGCTGACCTCTCCGGGAACAACAGCAGACTCCGGCGGAAACGCCGGAGCCTGCTGCAAACACTCTGGAAAGGAGCGGATTTCCATGCAGCGTATTCTGACCCTGCTGGGCTGTCTGACGATACTGTTCTGTCTGACGGCCTGCGGAAAAACGGCAGAGGTTTCAGCAGAAGCCTCTGACGCGGTCATTTCCGATCCGGCGGAGATCACCTTTCGGGTCAAATTCTGCAATGCGGATGCCGTGACCTACACGGTATGTTCCGCGCAGGAAAATTTCCTGTTCTACGAAGGGCATGGCTTTGCCTATGTGGAAAAGTATACAGACGGCAGCTGGTATCCGCTTGTGCAGCAGACCTCTGTTTCCACCGGGGATTTCCAATGGCTGTCCATTCCCACCGAGGAAGTGCAGGGGACGATTTCCATCCAGACGGAATACGGCGGCAGGCTGGAAAAGGGAACCTACCGTCTGGTGGCTCCGTGCAGCCTGTCTGCCGACCCGGATGCTGCCGATGAGGCGTCCGCCGTGGATCTGGCTGCGGAATTTGAAATCGCCTGACGCTGTGTGCAGGGGCTGTTTGCCCAGCGAATAGGAAAAAAGGACTCGAATGTATCAACATTCGAGTCCTTTTCGTATAAAACGACATCTGTTATACGACTTGGAATAGATAAAACTTCAGATAATCGGTCTCGTCCACGCCCCAGAGAATGGGGTGGTCACAGCCCTGCTGCCGGGCTTCGATCTGCCGCAGCTGCACGCCGGCGTCGTGGGCGGCAGAGCGGAGCATGGCTTCAAACTTCTCTGCCGTGGCAAAGTGGGAGCAGGAGCAGGTGGCCAGATACCCGTCTCTGGGCAGCAGCTTCATGGCCCGGTAGTTGATCTCCTTGTAGCCGGTGATGGCGTTTGCCACGGTTTTCCGGCTTTTGGTGAAGGCGGGCGGATCCAGAATGATAAAGTCGTATTTCTGCGGCTCCTTTTCCAGCTGGGGCAGCAGGTCAAACACATTGGCGGCCACACAGTCCATGATACCGGCCACGCCGTTGCGCTCTGCGTTGGCGCGGGCCATTTCCACGGCAGCCTCCGACACATCCACGGCGGTGACGTGCTTTGCCCCGCCCAGCGCGGCGTTCAGCGCGAAGGAACCTGTGTGGGTGAAGCAGTCCAGCACCGTTTTCCCTGCGGCCAGACGGCCCACCGCCCGGCGGTTGTACTTCTGATCCAGAAAGAAACCGGTTTTCTGCCCGTTTTCCACGTCCACCAGATATCTGACCCCGTTTTCCACAATCTCCACCACCGGGCTGTCCGGCGGCGTTTCGCCGGGGAGGGCGTACCACCCCTTGCCCTGGGGCAGACCTTCCTTGTCCCGGAGGGCCACATCGTTCCGCAGGAACACGCCACGGATGGGCTGGCCGTCCTGCCGGAGAATGTCCACCAGAGCGGGCAGCAGGAGATCCTGCAAGCCCTCCATCCCCACGGACAGCACCTGCACGCTGAGGAGGTCGTGGAACTTGTCCACCGTCAGGCCGGGGAAGGCGTCCGCTTCCCCAAAAATCACCCGGCAGGCGTCCAGATCGGCCGGGGCCATAACGGACTTTCGGTAGTCCCACGCCCATTGCAGCTTCCGCCGCCAGAAAGCCGCGTCAAAGCGGTCGTTGGCATTCCGGGAGATGAGCCGCACCCGGATCTTGGACTGCTGGGAGAGGAAGCCGGTGCCGAGATAGCGGCCCTTTTTGCTGACCACATCCACCAGACCGCCGTTGCCGGTTTCACCCTCCGTATTCAGAATCTCCGCATCGTACACCCACGGATGTCCCCGCAGAATAGCGGCCTCCGCCTTGGGCGTTACGGTGTAAATGGGATAGCCCCGCTCCATTTTCATAAGCTGCGCTCCTTTGAACTCTTTATCCGGGACAGTATAGCACGTTTCTGCCGAAAACGCCATACCATGGGGCAGACAGAATTTGCATGGGAGGGAATTTTATGCCCATTATTTATTTAAGCCCGTCCACCCAGGACTGGAATCCCTATGTCACCGGCAGCGGGAGCGAGGAATACTGGATGAATCGGATCGCCGACGCCATGGAGCCGTATCTCCGCGCCAATGGCATCCGCTACCGCCGCAACGACCCGGACACCTCGGCGGCGGCCGCCATCCGGGAGGCCAACAGCGGCTACTATGATTTTTATCTGGCCCTCCATTCCAACGCCATCGGAAATGGAGAGCCGCAAAATACCGCGCGGGGGATCATTGCCTTTTACTACCCAACCAGCACCGGCGGTCAGCGGGGGGCGGAGCTGATTGCGGAGAACCTGCGGGAGATCTATCCTCTGCCGAACCGGGTGTCCACGCGGGCTACGACCACCTTGGGGGAGGTGGCCCGATCCCGGTTCCCGGCGGTTCTCGTAGAAATCGGTTATCACGATAACTATGCCGACGCACTCTGGGTGGAAGGCCATGTGGAAGCCATTGCTCAACAGCTGGTGCGGGCGCTGACGGAGTACTTCGGTCTGCCGTTTATCCAGCCCATGGATCCGGTGCAGGGGATCGTCCGGGTCGATTATGGCACGCTGAATCTCCGCAGCGCGCCGTCCTCCTCCGGCACCATCATTGCAAACCTGCCCAACGGCGCGGCGGTAACGGTCTGCGGCGAGTGGCAGGGGTGGTACGTGGTGGAGCATGGAAATCATGTGGGCTATGCCGCCGCGGCGTACATCGACGTGTAACAAAAAAACAGGGCATCCGAATGGATGTCCTGTTTCAGTCTGGAGCGGGCTACGAGGCTCGAACTCGCTTCCCGGCATCCCACGAATTGCCTGCGGCAATTCGCAGGAGCCCTGCCGTCCTCCGCTGATTTGATATGCGCTCCGCGCATAGGTGGAGGCGGCAAGTTCTCCGTCTAACGAAAAAAACAGGACACCCAAATCGGATGTCCTGTTTCAGTCTGGAGCGGGCTACGAGGCTCGAACTCGCTCCCCGGCATCCCACGAATTGCCTGCGGCAATTCGCAGGAGCCCTGCCGTCCTCCGC
>ERZ838483.1603-NODE-1603-length-18058-cov-3.319558_pt1 | contig 18058 bp, 15 predicted proteins | sample MGYA00519939_ERZ838483 | MGnify/ENA primary metagenome ERZ838483 (study PRJEB31850, sample SAMEA3708836) | human gut metagenome | biome: human gut; feature: human-associated habitat; material: faeces | place: China | collected 2014 ... | reverse complement strand
AGATCGCAGAAGACGGCATTAAAAATTTCAAGATCAAGACGCCTTCCGCAAAGAAAAAGATCGTGGAGCTGTCAGGAGGAAACCAGCAGAAATGCATCGTTGCACGCTGGATCAGCACGAATCCGAAGGTCCTGATCCTGGATGAACCGACAAAAGGAATCGATGTCGGCGCAAAGTCCGAGTTTTACCAGATGATCTGCCAGTTCGCAAAACAGGGACTCGGCGTGATCCTGATCTCTTCCGAACTGCCGGAAGTCATGGGATTATCCGACCGGATCATCGTCATGCGTGCAAGGCGGATCGTCGGTGAGATTTCAGCAGAAGATGCAACTGAGAGCACACTTCTCAGCATGGGAATGATCGGGGAGGTAAAAGGAGCATGAGTACAAAGAAAAAAAGTAGGATCCATATTGACGGCGACAAGCTTGTTCTGATCGCAGCGATCATTGTAGTATTTGCATTGTTTACCTGCCTGAATAAAAACTTCCTGTCCGTCACAAACATGATCAATATCCTGATCGCGGCATCCCTCGTCGGAATGGTCGCAGTCGGACATACATATCTGATCATTGCCGGTCAGAATGACCTGTCTCCTGGTTCACTTGCAGCGTTCTCGGGAGTTGTAGCAGCACTTCTCGTATCAAAGGGAATGCCGTTCGCGGCAGCTGTGATCGTTACGATCGTCTGCGGGGCAGCCGTAGGTTTCTTTAATGCATTCATGGTCAACAAGATTCATCTGGAGGCATTCATCGCAACACTCGTAACACAGTCGATCGTCCGTGGATTTGCCTACATCATCTGCGGAGGAAAACCGGTATCCATCAGCAATAAGACATTCCTTATTCTCGGAAAAGCAAGGATCTTAAACATTCCGGTCTCTGTATGGATCATGATCATCTGTATCGTCGTATTCGGTATCATCCTTGCAAAGACGAAATTCGGACGCAGCGTATATGCGATCGGCGGCAGCATGGATGCAGCAAGACTTGCAGGCTTAAATCCGAAAAAGATCATCACAACCTGTTATGTGATGATGGGTATCCTCTGCTCGATCGGCGGCATCATCTTCGCAGCACGTATGAACTCCGGACAGCCGGCCGCAAACGTCAACCTCGAGTTTGATGCGATCACAGCCGTTATCCTCGGTGGTGTATCCTTCGTCGGCGGTGTCGGCAACATGGGCGGCACGATCCTCGGTATCATCCTGATCCAGTCCTTCAACACAGGACTTACGATGGTAAACGTTCCAAGCTTCTGGCAGTATGTCGCAAAAGGCGGACTCCTTCTTTTCGCTCTGACAACTGACTACATCAGAAAACAGAAGCGAGAGAAAGACCTGCTTGCAGCTTCCATGAAGAACCTGTAGATACCAGGGACCAAAGGCCGGAAATCCGGTGCAAGCGGATTTTTGATCCAAATATCATTGTATCAATTATGTAAACAAAATAAATTTTATAAATGGAGGGTTTTATTATGAAAAAGATGAAAAGAACAGCAGCGTTTGCAGCAGCCGCATTATTGACAGCAACGGCACTTGCCGGATGCAGCAGCTCCGACACATCCGCAACAACAGCAGCGGCAGCAGCTGATACCACCGCAGCAGCAGCTGACACGGCGGCAGCAGATGCAGGATCATCAGAAAAAGGTGTTATTTACGGTATTTACAAAGCCGGCGACCAGACATGGTTCATTGATGAGGGCGCAGCAGCACAGAAGAAAGTAGAGGAAAATGGAGATGAATTCATTTTCGTAGATGCAAAGATGAGCCCGGAAGAATACCTGAAAGCAATCGATAACGCGATCGCAAACCAGGCAAAGGGAATTGTAACCTGTATCCCGGACCAGACAATGTCCCAGGCTGCCGTTGACAAGTGTAAAGAAGCAGGCATCCCGATTGTTGCAGCCGATGATGCACTTCAGAACGACGCCGGTGAAAAGATCGCTCCGTGGGTAGGAATCAACGCTTACGTCATTGGACAGGCAAACGGCGACTGGCTTGCAGCATACGCAAAAGACAACGGCCTTGTAGAAGATGAGACAAGCGGTCTTCTGATCCTGACAATGGATACCGTTTCTTCCTGTGTACCGCGTGCAGAAGGTGAGTATGATAACTTCACAGCAGGCTGCCCGGACTTCCCGACAGAAAGAATCTTTAAAGCAGACTATGACGGAACGACCGATAAAGGAAACACAGCGGCGACATCCGTTATCACAGCACATCCGGAGATCAAGAAATGGATGGTAACAGGTGCAAACGAGGAAGGTACGATCGGTGCTGTCCGTGCACTTGAGAGTGCAGGTCTTGATGCAGATGCATGCGTAGTAGGTCTTGGTGCTTACATGGCAAAAGACGAGTGGAACAATAAGGGCGCTGACGGTACCTGCATGAAGGCAGCAACATACTTCTCATCCGACTCTGTAGGAACCGGTTCTGTTGAGGTTCTGTATGATGTGATCGCCGGTAAGGACGTTCCGCAGGAGACAGCAGTCGATGCAGTTGTCGTAACACCGGAAAACTACAAAGAAGTGATGGGAAAAGCGGCAGAATAAAAAGAGACCGAGTCCTGTTTTTGTAAATCTTCTCATAAAAAGGGCTGCCGGAATGATTCCGGCAGCCCTTTTCGCATGATATGATCCGATCAGGTTCGATTCTGGATACAGGCGAGACGGTATTCGGTCGGCGTCTGTCCGGTCACCTTTTTAAAGGTGGTACAGAAGCTGCTCTCACTGCTGAAACCGGTCTGGAAGCAGACGTCCTTGATGGGGATCTCCGAAAAGTTCAGAAGATATTTTGCATTGTTTACCCGTGTCAGGATCACGTATTCATGCGGCGAGAATCCAGTCTCTTTTTTGAAAAGACGACTGAAATAAAAAGGACTTAAAGAAGCCTGGGAAGCGAGATCGTTTAAGGACAGGATCTCCGTCAGATGATTGTTGATGTAGGTGATCGTGTCCTCGATGATGCCGCCAGAGACAGCCTCCGGGTGTTCGTGGTCGCGGCTGACAAAAAGTTCGGTCAGCATGTTGACAATGTAATTGTTAAACAATGCCTCCTTTAACGGGAGATGTTCCCGGAAACGGAGATAGATCTTATGGAGATACCGCTCAAACCGGTAGGTGTCTTTCAGACTGATGACCGGAGCGGAACTGCTCATGATCGCCTGATAAAATGCACGCGCCATAGGACCGTCAAAGTGGATCCATTCACATTCCCAGGGCGTCGAGCTTCTGTAGGCATGGGGATGATAACAATCGAGAAATACGATCTGGCCGGGAAGTGCCCGGAATACCTGATCATTCATCTCAATGATGCATTCCCCGCGCTTGATGTACATGAGAAGAAAATTGTCGAACGCAGTGCGGCGGAGACTGTAATCATCGCTGTAGGAAAAATTTCCGATGATTAGCGGATAAAAAAATAAGGACTGCGCCTGGGCACTTGGGGTATAGACATAATAGTCGGAACCGGGGAGAATCCCTTTTTCGGTAGAGATCATGGAGTGTTTCCACCTTCCTTTCAAAGACGGATCCGGCAGGATCTGACGGCTGGTTACGATGTGCGCATGGTGCGGAAGATGACTTCCGGAATGAAAGAACCGGGATGCGCAGTACTGGTTTCGATTATAAAGAGAAACGGGAAAAAGGTCAAGAATGATGAGAGCAATTTTTTGAAATTACATGGCAACTGAAGGTAATGAAAAACAGGAGTAATTACAGTATAGTATAAGCAAGAACGAAAAATAAGAGAGTTCCTGAAACGAAGGCAGGGAGATGTGGTTGCCGTTCAGGGAGATGAATTTTCTGAACTGAAAATTCCGTACAATACAGGAACGAGAATAGAAAACAGCAGGAGGTCAGAATTATGAGTGGAGTGAAGATATGGGAAGAAAATGTGGTCATTCCTACTTATGGGATCGGAGCAGCGGATAAAAACCCGATGTTTTTGGAGAGCCGTGTTTATCAGGGAAGTTCCGGCCGGATCTATCCGTACCCGACGATCGAAAAGATTTATGATGAGAAAGAGGATAAGACGTACCATGCCGTCTGGCTGGAAAATGAGTATCTGAAAGTCATGATCCTTCCGGAGCTCGGAGGCAGGATCCAGAGAGCGTACGACAAGACGAATCATTATGACTTTGTCTATTACAACCATGTGATCAAACCGGCTCTTGTCGGCCTCTGCGGTCCGTGGATCAGCGGAGGAATCGAGTTCAACTGGCCGCAGCACCACCGCCCGACGACCTTCTCACCGGTCGACTATCTTCTGATCGAGAATCCGGACGGATCAAAGACATGCCGTGTCAGCGATGTCGATCAGATGTACGGAACAAAAGGCGAGGCAAGCTTTACGCTCTATCCGGGAAAAGCCTATATCGAGATCAAAGGCCAGCTCTATAACCGGACTTCCACACCGCAGACCTTCCTCTGGTGGGCAAACCCGGCTGTCCCGGTCAACGATCACACACAGTCGATCTTCCCACCGGATGTCCATGCTGTGATGGATCATGGAAAACGTGACGTTTCAAGATTCCCGATCGCAACAGGGATCTATTACAAACATGACTACAGTGAAGGCGTTGATATTTCCCGTTATAAAAACATTCCGGTTCCGACCTCCTATATGGCGGAAAAGAGTGACTTTAACTTTGTTGGCGGATACGATTACCAGAAACAGGCAGGAATCCTTCATGTTGCCGACCATCATATTTCCCCCGGAAAGAAGCAGTGGACCTGGGGATGCGGCGATTTCGGAAAGGCCTGGGACCGCAACCTGACAGATGAGGATGGCCCGTATGTCGAGCTGATGACCGGCGTCTATACGGATAACCAGCCGGATTTCACCTGGTTAAAACCGATGGAGGAAAAGCGGTTTACCCAGTATTTCATGCCTTATAAGACGGTCGGAGCCGTAAAGAATGCCAGCATCGAGGCGATGGTCGGACTTGATGCGGATGAGAGCGGGATCCGGGTTGCTGCATACACAACGCAGGAATATCCGGATGCCCGAGTCATCCTTACATACGAGGGACAGGTCCTTCTGGATGAAAAGAGAACGATCTCCCCGGTCGCTCCGTTTGAGACGCATCTGGATCAGGTTGTTGAGGACGAGACAAAACTTACGGTCCGCGTTCTCGACGGAACGAGAGAGATGATCGCCTACACATCGGCGAAAAAGGAGATTCCAAAGGTTCCGGATCCGGCGGAGGCAGCGAAAGATCCGGAGGAGATCATGTCAAATGAAGAGCTGTTCCTGACAGGACTTCACATTGAGCAGTACCGCCATGCGACATACCGCCCGGACCCATACTATCTGGAAGGGCTGAAACGCGACCCGGGCGATATCCGGATCAACAATGCATACGGTTCGCTCCTGATGAGAAGAGGCTGTTTTCAGGCTGCTGAGGCACATTTCCGGACAGCGATCAAACGTGCGACCTGGAAAAATCCGAACCCGTATGATTCCGAGCCGTACTACAACCTTGGATTATCCCTGTTTTATCAGGAGCGCTATGACGAAGCGTTTGATGCATTCTATAAGGCGACCTGGTCCAATGAGCAGCAGGAGATGAGCTTCTATTATCTGGCGTGCATCGAGGCGATGAGAGGAAACTTTGAGAGTGCACTGGAACTTGCGGAAAAAGGCCTTGTGAAGAATACGCACAATATCAAGGCGAGAGGACTCCGGGCATACCTTCTCGGCAGACTCGGAAGAACGGAAGAAGCGAAAGCGGCAGTCAGCGAGAATCTTGAGATTGACCCGTTTGATTATGTCTCCATGCTGGAATCCGCATATCTGGATCCGGACCATGCAGAAGAGATCCGCGCGAAGGTCAATAAGCTCTCCAGAAACTTCCACGAGACTTATCTGATGGCGGCGAGAGACTTTGCGGAGTACGGGGCATACGACAAGGCGGTTGATACACTCCGCGAATGCAGTGAGAGCTGGCCGATGTTAAAGTACTATGAAGCATATGATCTCGGAAAGATGGGAGCTTCCCATGAGGAGATCCTGAAAGTGCTCAAAGAGGCAGAAAACTGCAGTACGGATTACTGCTTCCCGAATAAGCTGGAGGACATCCTTGTTCTGATCGATGCGCAGAAACAAGATCCGGACGGGGCAAATGCATTCTATTACCTTGGAAACCTCTGGTATGACAAGCTGCAGTACGATCAGGCGATCAGCTGCTGGGAGACTGCGGCGGAGAAGAAGCCGGGATTTGCGATCACATGGAGAAATCTCTCCCTGGCATATTACAACAAGAGAAAAGATCCGGAAAAGGCAAAGGCAGCGTTGGAAAAGGCAGCAGAACTTGCACCGAACGATGCGAGAATCTTCCTGGAGCTTGACCAGCTGTACCGGAAACTGGAAATGCCGGTCGCTGAGCGACTTTCCCGCTATGAAAAGGCAAAAGAGATCTTTATGCAGCGGGATGATCTGATGATCGAATATGTCACGCTCTTAAATCTCTCCGGCCATTATAAAGAGGCATATGACTTTATCATGGCGCACCGGTTCCATCCGTGGGAAGGCGGAGAAGGAAAGGTTACGACCCAGTATACGACCTCTCTCCTGGAGCTCGGAAAAGCGGAAATCGCAAAAGAGCACTGGAGCGGGGCAAAAGAGATCCTTGAGAAGGCGCTGGTATATCCGGAGAACCTCGGGGAAGGAAAGCTGGAAGGAACGAAGGATAACCACATCCATTATTATCTCGGACTTGCAAAAGAGCATCTCGGGGAGAACGAGGCGGCGAAGGAAGAGTATGAGGCAGCTTCGATCGGAACGGATGAACCGGCAGGAATGATGTACTACAATGACCAGCCGGCCGACATGATCTACTATCAGGGACTTGCAAAAGAGAAACTTGGTCTGCCGGTGGAGGCAAAATCGAGATATTACCGTCTGCTCGACTACGGAGAGCGCCATCTGTACGACAAGATGCGCGTTGAATACTTTGCGGTTTCTCTTCCGGATTTCATGATCTTTGATGATGACCTGAATAAGAGAAACAAGACGCACTGCTATTATCTGATGGGACTCGGATATCTGGGACTCGGAGATAAGGAAAAGGCAGCAGAGGCATTCCGGAACGCGATACAGCTTGATCCGACGCATTTGAACGCAGGGCGTTATCTGAAGATGGCGGAGGAATAGGGGACGGAAAAACTCTTCCCGCAGGCATAACCGAAAAAAGAAGAGACATGGATTTTGTACAATTCATGCCTCTTCTTTTTTGCAATTTAGGAAGCTGCCTGCTAGTGCACCCGGCGGCGCATGTTTCTAACTTTATAGGAAAGACCACCGACGGTATTTCTTAAATTGAAGCATGCACGCTTTTATGCGGGCATGACAAATAGAACGGCCTTCTATAAAATGAAAGTTCGTCAGGTCGTTTGATTTTCCCATCTCAAAAGCCTTATCAAAAGCTCAAATAATATAGTTTTGGAAATCATAATATGGATTTTTATATAACGACTGTTATAAATGATCGATGACATCTATTATCTATATTATTCTTAATAAAAATGTAAATTGACACACTATTACTATTCCTGTTACACTAGAGGTATAGTAAATCCTATTTATAGGAGGTGATTTTTATGTGTTTTTTTTGATGTAACTGGTTAAAGTGCATATTCCGCAGAATCTGCATGGATGCTATAATTCAAAAATTTTTAGATGATAAGAAAGAAAATTTTTTTAATGTCAATCATCTTATTAACAGTCTAAAGAGCGACGAATTATGGCAAGACTACAGGGAATCATTAATTAACGACTTGCAGCAGAAATACACTTTAATAATTGAGTAATTGATTTATGAAAAAAATTATATATCTAAGCATTATAGGTAGTATTCTTTTTATAGTGATTTGGGGGCTATTTCCAACAAAAGCTCGAAAGCTCAATAGTATGTGGAGAGCAACGCTTAACAGTCAGCAAGGCTTCATTACTCATGAATCAACATTGCAAGAAGGTGATTCCACATCAAAAGTTTTTGTTGAATATGAATATGAAACTCGTAGAGATGGCTTTTATTACAAAAGAACAACATATAACTTCGAAGGAAACGGAAATCGAAAAATTGTTGACATATTCGAGTCATTTGAAAATGGTCGAAAACTTGCTTTTAATGGCGGTTCACCAGAAGATGTCCCCTCAGACGTTTCTATTCCCACTGGCAACAATTTAAAAAGCATCATAGGCGGTATATGGGAAGAATTGAATATGACAAATGTAAAAAATATCAATGTAGAAAAAGGTGAGGAAGAAACAGTTTATCATATAGAGTTTATACAACGCAATAAGGACTCTGAAGCCGGAACTTTAAATTCCAATATTCTCTTCCTTTTTACTAAGCGGACCATGGTTGTTACATATAGTGAAAAAGAAAAACGAATTAAAAAAATCGACTTTTTGAGAATTGGATTAAAAAATTCAGCCGAATATATCCCTGTTTCCGATCATGATATTCTAACATTCGAGTAGGTCATACCAATTTATGGACAGAATACTGGAAAATAGCTGTGCTAATTAGTTTCTCTGATAACGCAATACAATTTATTAATTGAAGTAGGAGGAAAATTAATAAATTTTTATAAAAGTGTTGAAAAAAATATGTTGAGCATTGGAAGGGAGGAAAATAAATGTTCAGAGATAAAAAAAAACAAATATTGCTGTGTAAGGCATACTTGATTATAACAGTTATTGTTGTTGTTGCATATGTATTTGATAAAACGGGGATGGATCATGAGTTTGTTCTCAGGCTAACGGGTGTAGCAATCTTGTTCTTTACTATTCCTGAGATAGTACAGCAAAGTTCTTTGACGTTGTCTGAAAAATTATTTATTAATGTTCCGGTTGTCATATTTAGCGGTGGAATTTGGTTGCATACAAATGGAAAAATTTGGAGTTACATAGTATTAACGATTGCAGTAATAACAGCAGCTAGAATTGGTAAAAAATGAATCTATTAAAATTTTAAGATGGAGATTTATCTAAAAGCAAACGAGGAAGTTCTGTGAAAAAAATATTTTTAACATTATGTTTATCTTGTCTTCTTATTTCTACAATGTTTGTTTCTACATATGCAACAACAATGAATGTAGCAGACAATTATCTGGAAACAGATAATTATATTTTGAAACGTGAAAACAGCAGCGAAAAAACTATTGTGTATGTCAAAGGAAAAGATGGGGCAATATTGCATACAATTGTAAATTATAATGGAGCAATATTTGTTGACAATATAAAATTATGCGAGACTGGATATATCAGACAAAGCTTAAATATAAATGAGTTTGCAACAGCTAATAGTGGGAGATCAGGAACAATCAAGTGGGAAGCATGGCAGGATATGGCAACACAGGAGATAGAGACAGGAGGTCTTACATCTGCTGTCATTGCAGGAGTTATAGCTGCTGCAGCGCCATGGGTTGGTGTAAGAGTTGCGGCAAGTGTAGCTGCTGCGGTTGCAGGAAAATATGATACCGTTACAATTTCAGGAAAGATTCGTTATGGTGGGGATCAAGATGACATAGGTTATTATGAACGTAAAACATATTTTTATGGAGATGGAAAATTGATTAAAGGACCAGTAACCGATTCTGGGGTTTTGGATTAAAGAAAGGATAATAATAACATTGCATAATAAAAAGAAGGGGCTGTTGCATTGTTGCGACAACCCCTTCGATACTGTCAGTAGTTTTTCGCAGCTTTTATTTTGTTTTGTCTTTTTCCGCCTCCTGCTCCCTCGCATTCATGATCAGCATCTGAAGCCGGTTCTCGATGTTTGCGAAGCTGACATCCGGATCGTAGTCGAGCGGAAGGATCTGAACGTCCGGGTAGAGCTCCTTTAAGCGCTTGGAGATTCCGCGGCCGACGACGTGGTTCGGCAGACAGCCGAACGGCTGCAGGATCACAAAGGCACGGCAGCCGTGGGCGGCATGGTGAAGGATCTCTCCAGGGATCAGGACACCCTCTCCGGCATCGAAGGTGTGGTGGATGATCGGATCACTCTCCTTTACAAGCTCCGGAAGGCGGACCGCCGGGCGGTCGTAGAGCGGGTGAGCACTCGCGATCTTGTCCGCCGCATCGTGGGCGAGATCAAAGAAGAGATCGGCCATCCGGTACCAGAGCTTTTCCTGGAGCGGCTTATGTAAATGGTACTCACGGACCTGCATATCCCGGTAGAAGTAGGATTTCTGGATGACATCGGACATTCTCGCCTCGATGATCTCGAAGCCGTTCTGCTCTAAAAACGCCTCGATGTCATGGTTTGCACCCGGGTGGAAGTTTAAGAGGTACTCCCCGACGATCAGGACGGTCGGTCTCGGATGAGAGCGGTCGTACGGAACCTGTTTCATAATCCCGATCGCCTTTGCGAAGCCATGTTTTGCCCCGTTTACGCCATGTCTGGAAAGTCCGTCGATCACAGCGTCCATCGCCTGCTCAAAGGCGGCATCGGCACTTCCTTTTGTGAGCTCATAAGGACGGATCTTCCGGAGCAGCTCCTCCAAAATATCGATCATCGGAAGCGCGTAGGCGATCCGGAGTGCGGAGAGGAGATTTAAGCGGAAGCCCGGATGGAGGTTGTGGAAATCCGTATCATCGTTCGTGAGAATCGGAACATCGGAAAATCCCGCGTCATCGAGCGCCTTTCTTAAAAGTGCACTGTAATGCGTCAGACGGCAGTCGCCGATATATTTTCCGGTTGCGATCGCGACCTCTTTTCCATCGTATTTTCCACTCTTTAAAGCGGCGAGCGCTTCACCGATCACGATCTGGGCAGGGAAGCAGATGTCATTGTGGACATATTTTTTGCCGAGACGGATCGCCTCGTCCCGCCCGATCGGCAGCGGCTCCGCGCGGAGCCCCTGTTTTTCCATCGCTGCCGACATGACGCGGCAGAACGCGTGGGAGGTATTCGGGATCAAAACGATGCGCTCTTTTCTGTCTTTCTTCTCGTACTTTACCGGGTACGGATCCGTGAGGGCATGGACCGGAGCTTCCTCGTGCTTTTCTCTCTGCATCCGGACTGTCTCGATAAAGGACCGGACACGGATCCGGAGCGGTCCCTGGATCTCACTCTCGTCGAGCTTTAAGACGAGCGGGATCTTCCCGGATACCTGTTTCATGAGACGGATGATCTCGTCGGAGAGGTAGGCGTCATGGCCGCAGCCGAAGCTTACGATCTGGACATATTCCAGGTGCGGATTTTCAGCGGCAATGACAGCGGATCCGAGCATTCTCGCATGGTAGTTGTTGACGACATCGAGACGGCTGTTGGTGAGATCCACGTCGTTGACGCCCGGAACGGCATCTGCGGTGAGGACCGGAATGCCGAGACTCGTGAACATCTCCGGAAGGTTGTGGTTGACCAGCGGATCATTCTGGTACGGTCTCGAGGCGAGGATCACGGCGTAGCGGTTCTCCTCCGTGACCTGTTTTAAGATCCGTTCGCCTTCTGCTAAGAGCTCCTGGTGGAAGGAATCCTCCGCCATGTCGGCATAGCGGATTGCCTCTTTGATCTCGGATTCCGGGACCTGATAAGTCTCATGGATATATTTTGTGAGCTGCTCATTCCGGTCTTCTTTTGTGTACCAGTGGAACAGCGGATTGTCGAACGGGATCCCGAATACATGCTCCGGATTGTCGGAGTTTTTGATGACAAGCGGATATCCCTTTACGATCGCGCACATCCATTCACTCGTCTTTTCCTTGTTTTCCGACTGGACGGAGGTGATGGACGGCATGAAGATCCGGTCCACATGCATCTTCGCGAGACTGCGGATATGTCCGTGGACGAGCTTCGCCGGGAAGCAGACCGTATCGGAGGCAACCGCGGAAAGTCCCGATTCGTAGAGCATATGGCTGCTCGGGGCAGACACACGGACGGTAAAGCCGAGAGAACGGAAAAATGTAGACCAGAACGGCATGTTCTCCCAGAAGGAGAGGACACGCGGGATCCCGATCACAAGATTCCTGGAGGTTATGTGTTCTGGGACCGGGTAATCTTTCCACAGCAGGGATTCCCGGAGCTTGTAGCAGTTCGGGACTTTGTCACGCTTTTCCATGCGCTCGTGCTGAAGTTTCTGAACAGCCGGATCTTTCGGGTCTCCGAGGACTTCTCCGCGCTCACAGCGGTTGTTGGTGACCCAGGACTCGCCGTTCGGGAAGCGGACGATCGTCCGTTTGCAGTGGTTCGTGCAGAACGGGCACGGGGCGTTCGCCTCCTGGGTGTAGGAAAAGGAATCCATCGCGTCAAGTCCGATGAAAGTCCGCTTTTTCGTTCCATCCGCCATCGCCTCTTTTGTGAGGATCGCGGCGCCGATCGCACCCATCATGCCCGGATACGGGGCGCGGACGATGGTCTTTCCGGTGTACTGCTCAAATGCGCGCAGAACGGCGTCATTCCGGAAGGTTCCGCCCTGGACCATGATGTGATCCCCGAGAGAGTCGAGGTTCGAGATCCGGATGACCTTTGTGAAGACATTCTCGATGATAGAACGGCAGAGGCCGGCCATGATATCTTCCGGCTTTTTCCCGTTTCTCTGCTCGGTGACGATGCTGCTGTTCATGAAAACGGTGCAGCGGCTGCCGAGGACCGCCGGATTTTTCGAGGAAAAGGCGGCGTCTGCGATCTCCGTCACCGGGATCTTTAACGTGGAAGCGAAGTTTTCCAGGAAGGAACCGCAGCCGGAGGAACATGCCTCATTGACGAGAATGTTCGTGATGATGCCGTGGTCGAGCCAGATGGCCTTCATGTCCTGTCCGCCGATATCGAGGAGAAACGTGATGTCCGGCATGTACTGGAACGCGGCTCTCGCATGGGCAACCGTCTCGACGACATGGTATTCGGTGGAAAATGCCCTGGAGAATAAAAGTTCGCCGTATCCGGTGGAGCCACAGCCCAGGATTTCCAGCGTTACGCCCGCATCGCGGTAACGGTTCCGCATGGTGATCAGGGCATTTTTTGCGACGGTCAGCGGATCGCCCTGGTTGGAGGCGTAGAAGAAGTCGAGAAGCTTTCCGTCATCGCCCATCAGGACAAATTTTGTCGTGGTACTGCCGGAGTCGATGCCGAGCCATGCGCGGACGGTCGTTCCGGGTATGAGTGCTGCCGGAGTGAAGTCTCCCTTCGGGTGTTCTTTTAAGAAGGTGTCATATTCCTCTTTGGAGGAGAAGAAGAGCGGGGCTGCATGTTCCTGAACGGAATGCTGCTTTTTCTTCGCGTCCTCCTGGACCTGTTCCAGGCGGGAGACCCACTCGGTGAGCGGAAGGAAGATGACCGGAGCGTCCGAGGCTTCCGGATCTGCCTCTTTGAACATGCCGTTTAAGGAAAGTGCTGCACCGTAGGCGACCATGATCTCCGGGTGTTTCGGGACGAGGCGCTCGTTTCCTTTCAGGTTCAGACGTTCCGAAAAGACATCGATCAGCTTCGGGTTGAAGGTCAGCGGACCGCCTTCAAAGACGACTGGAGGTTTGATATCGAGTCCCTGTGCCAGTCCGCCGATCGTCTGTTTGGCGATCGCGTGGAAGGAGGAGAGGGCGATATCTGCCTTTGCGACTCCCTGGTTTAAGAGCGGCTGGATATCGGTTTTTGCGTAGACGCCGCAGCGCCCGGAGATATCGTAGACGCAGGTTCCCTTGCAGGCAAGTTCGTTCATTTTTTCCGGCGGGGTCTGGAGAATGGAAGCAACTTCGTCGATGAAGGCGCCGGTTCCTCCGGCACAGCTTCCGTTCATGCGCATGTCGGCGACGTTTAACGCGCCGGTTTTTGAATTCGTCTTGAAGAAGATGATCTTTGCATCCTGGCCGCCGAGTTCGATGGCGGTGCCGACGGTCTCGTATGTCTTCTTTAACGCGATGGAGTTTGCGACAACTTCCTGGATATAAGGGGTATCGGCTGCTTCTGCGACCGGTTTTGCCCCGGAGCCGGTGAGTATGATCCTGGCTTTTGTGTCAGGAAATTTTTCTGCCGCCTGCCGGATCGCGAAGAGGACGCTTGCAAGCTGATCTGCGTGGTGGCGGCGGTAGTCAGAGTATAAGAGTGATTCGGTCGTCTTGTCGAGGACCGTGATTTTTGTAGTGGTGGAACCGACATCGATTCCGATGAGTAATTGTTTCATATATTTGATCTTTCGTGATATTGATTTATCGGGTCTGCACCGACAGAAAGAAAAAGGGCATAAACCCGTTTCGTACCTGGATTTACGCCGATTTCTACACGATGCTGGTGATATTTTAGCGCTGGATTTTTTAAAAGTCAAGGAAATAGGTGCGTGGGAAGTGTTAAAAACGTGTTAAGAAGTGAGCGGCTGCGGGCGCATTGACTGCAGGTTAAGGTTTAGCTGTGATGCAGGGGATGGAACGTTGTGGGAAGCGGCTATGGGCGCTCATAGGAGCGAGAAATCTATACACTATGATTGAAGTTTTTGCGGAAATTCAGTATAATTTACGCGAACGACGAGCCAAAGTCCGCGCTTGCACGAGACCTTGGCGACTGTCGCGATAACAAGGGAAAACTCGCGAAGAGTGTTTTCACTTGTTTGGGGAGATTATGTTACTTTTGGGGGGATTTTTATGAGCCGGACAAGTATGGATATGACGCGGGGATCTTTGAAGAAACAGATCCTGTTTTTCAGTATTCCGCTGATGCTTTCGAATTTGCTGCAGGTTCTGTTCAACATGTCGGATATTGCGGTGATCGGGCAGTTTGCGGGGGCGATGTCTCTGGGGGCGGTTGGTTCTACGACGACGTTGATCTCGATGTATACGGGATTTCTGATCGGACTTTCCGGTGGGATCAATGTGCTGACGGCGCTTTATATCGGGGCGAGGAACCGGAAGTCGGTTTCGGAGACGGTACATTCGGCGTTTCTTGTCAGCCTGGCGGTCGGATTGATCCTGCTGATTTTGGGAGTTTCTACATCGCGCGGTGTGCTGGTGCTTTTAAATACGAAGGAGGAGCTGATCGACAAGGCCGCTCTGTACATCCGGATCTATTTCCTGGGGATTCCGGCGCTTGCGCTTTATAATTTCGGAAACGCGGTGTTCAGTGCGGCCGGGGATACGGGGCGTCCGCTGAGATATCTGTTTTTGTCGGGGATCGTGAATGTGATCCTGAATCTGTTTTTTGTGATCGTCTGTAAGCTTGATGTAGTTGGAGTGGCGCTTGCGAGTGCGTTGTCTCAGTGCCTTTCGGCGTTTCTGATCGTGATGGCATTGTTCCGGAGTCATGAAGATTTCGGACTGCATCTTGCAAAGCTCCGGCTTTCGAAGGATAAGGCGCAGGCGATCCTGCGGCTCGGGATCCCATCTGGTTTTCAGAATGCGATCTTCGGAATCGCAAATCTGTTTGTCCAGCTCGGCGTCAATTCTTTCAGTGCCGTGATGGTAGCGGGAAATTCCGCGGCGGCGAATGCGGATGCGCTGATCTACGATGTGATGGCGGCGTTCTATACGGCCTGCGCGAGCTTTATGGGGCAGAACTACGGCTCCGGAAACAAAAAGCGTGTGCGGGACAGTTATTTTGTGAGTCTTGCATATTCATTCGGGATCGGACTTGCGATGGGACTTCTTCTCGTTGTGTTCGGAAAGCAGTTCCTGTCCTTATTTACGAATGACCCGGAAGTCATGGCAGCGGGAATGAAGCGCCTGACGATCATGGGATTTTCCTATGGGATCTCCGCGTTCATGGACTGCACGATCGCGGCATCCCGGGCACTCGGAAAGAGTCTGGCACCGATGGTCATCGTGATCTTGGGTTCCTGCGTATTCCGGATCGCGTGGGTCTATACGGTCTTTGCGTATTTTCAGACGATCCCGTCCCTGTATCTGCTCTACAGCTGTTCCTGGTCGCTCACGGCGATCGCGGAGATCCTGTATTTTGTACATGCGTACCGGAGGGCAATGGAGAAGATCGCGGATACACGGAGCTGACAGGGGGGGTGAGCAGGAGATGATTCTTGTTTGGATGGCTGGAAGATGGGTGATAGAAAGAGCGTAATAACTCGGAATTGATGGAGGTAGTGTGAATTATGAAAAAAATTGTATGTGCAATGCTATGTATTCTGCTTGTATTTAGTTTGAGTGCTTGTGGCGGAAATGTTAATGAAGTAAATACGCATAATGTAGAATCTGAAATATATTCTGAAGAGGACATTGCAGCCGCTATTGACACCATAAAAAAAGAGTTTAAGAGCAACTGGAATGGATGTACTCTTACAGAAATTTATTATGCAGGGGATGACAGCTCTAAAGACCATCAAGATTGGGCAGATAGGAATAATGCAGATGAAGTCATTGTTTTGCTATCTTCATTCGATGTTGATTCATCTGGAGGAGAGGGTTCTCTGAATCCAAATAGTACATACAATGATTGGAATTGGATTTTAGTTAGAACAAACGGCGGACAATGGCAACATGTTGACCATGGATATTAAAATAAATTAGAATTTATGGAGGTAAAATAAAATGATGAAACTTGATAATTTTATTGGTATGATGACGGGACATTTTGATAACAAAGAGCAGTTTAATATGATGCAGGCAACAGGAAAAATATATCCTTATGCTAAGCATGTAAATACAGTCTGTAATGACAAAATAAATAATATTCCTCAAGATTTCAATGGAAAATTTGTTGTTGAAGAAAGTTACTATGAGACCAATGGTAACCGTCATGCATCACCGCACCTTTTCCTTATTATTTACAAACGTGTATAAATAAGTGATGAACATGGTGACAACTTCTTGTTTGTGGAGGAGAATATTTATGTGTTTTGTATGTGACAGGATTAAAGAAACTAGAGTTGGAAACAACCCATTTTTTGTAAAAGAACTTGAAACAGGATATGTGGTGATTGGGGATTATCAGCATTTTAAAGGGTATACTTTGTTTCTATATAAGACCCATGTTGTTGAATTATTTGATCTTGATGCAGAAGTAAGAGCAAAGCATTTATATGAAATGACACTTGTTTCTGAAGCCGTAAAAAAAGCTTTCGGAGCACAAAAAATGAATTATGAATGTTTGGGAAACGGGGATGGCGGAGCACATATTCACTGGCATTTATTTCCGAGGATGACCGGCGATATAGAGAACTATGGAAACAACGGCAGAGGACCTGTTTGGTGGTACCCGAGGGATAAGATGTACGCTGATGATAACAGACCAAGCGCTGAGGAACTTGAAGAACTGAAAAGTAAGCTTCTTTGCGAACTAGACAAACTGTTGATGTGAGAAAACTTCCAATTTATCGATGCCAAAAGGACAAAACAGTATATCGCGGAGGCGATGGCATGAATAAATTCTACGATTTATTAAAATATATTATCTATGCGAGTTTCTACGTGATTGTGATTAAAACGGGTATGGATTTCTATGAGTATAAGCGCTTTCCGAAACTATACGAACCGAATTCTGCACCGTGGTATACGGAAGCGTTACTGTATTGCGTCGCTTCTTCTGCGGTGATCATCGTATGTTTCGCGCTTAGAGTAATCATAAAGCGAAAGATGAAGAAGGGGTGAGTCATATGTTTATGCTGTTTGAGTTTATGTTTCCAATTATCTTCGTAATGGTTTTCGGCATGATCATCTTCCAGTTTGTGACAGGAATCGGAACATGGCATAAAAACAATCAGTCACCGCGTTTGTCGGTGAGTGCAACCATCGTCGCAAAGCGTGAAAATATCACACATCATAGCCATGCAAATGCGGGTGACCTGTCTGGAACGCATGGCTACCATTCGACTTCAAGTACCAGCTACTATGTCACGTTTCAGGTAGAGAGCGGTGACCGGATGGAACTACAGGTTTCAGGAAGAGAATATGGAATGCTGGCGGAAGGCGACATTGGGAAACTTACGTTTCAGGGAACGAGATATCTGTCATTTGAGCGCGTGTGATTCTGGAGGTGATAGTGTGAAAGAAAATAGACCAGGAGGTGACAAACTATAAACAGTCAAGAGAATTTTGAACCTTTTTTGAATTGTAAAAATGGGTAACTTTAATAAGCCATCTGAATACATCGTATTTCAGATGGGAGAAATTAGT
>ERZ838483.1592-NODE-1592-length-18231-cov-6.578895_pt1 | contig 18231 bp, 17 predicted proteins | sample MGYA00519939_ERZ838483 | MGnify/ENA primary metagenome ERZ838483 (study PRJEB31850, sample SAMEA3708836) | human gut metagenome | biome: human gut; feature: human-associated habitat; material: faeces | place: China | collected 2014 ... | reverse complement strand
CGCGCACGAGGTGCTTGGAGATCAGCGGACGGGAGATGGCGGAGACCAGCGGGTACACGCCCTCGTACATGGCGTTGGCCTTCAGGGCCTTCATGCAGTACTCGTTGGCGAACTCGTTGCGGGCGTCAACCACATACGCCTCGACGGCACCGCAGGCGAGCGCACGGTTCTTGATGGTCTCCAGACTTTCGCCGCCCTGGCCGACATCGAGGGACACCGCGACGACGTCCTTGCCGGTACGATCCTTGAGGTACGGGATGGCCACGGAGGTGTCAAGGCCACCGGAATATGCGAGTACGATTCGGTTGTTGTCTGCCATGGGATGCCTTTCTACAAAAACAAACTGCTGCAAGTATATACGAATGTCTGTATATTTATGCAATCGGTGTGGCGAATACTGAAACAGGCCCTTCCCGAGCGATTCAGTTCTTCGACGCGAGCGTCAGCAGCCACTGCGAGCGCTCGAAGGCGATGTCATCCTCGGCACATATCACCATCACCGTGTCATCGCCAGCGATGGTGCCGAGCACGCCGTCGATGGGCTGCTTGTCGATGACGCTCGCCACATACTGGGCCGCGCCCGAAGGCGTGTGGATGACGACCAGGTTCTTGGCCGACGCGACCGATGTGACCAAGCCGCTGAGCACGCGGGATATCTGCTGCTCGGCCTTGGACCCGATGCCGCTGCCGACCGACTCCCTGAGCGGACGGTCGCCGATCGTATAGGCGATGCTGCCGTTGGACAGTCGCGTCTTCATCGCGTTGATCTCGTCCAGATCTCGGCTGAGCGTCGCCTGCGTCACCTCGATGCCCTCCTGGGAGAGCAGATCCGACAGTTGCGACTGGGACGTGACGATGTGCTTGAGCAGCACCTGTTCGATGGCGCTCAATCGCGCGGCACGTGTGGCCGGCCGCTGCACGGGAGGTGTCGATTCACTCATTTATGCCCTTTCCGGTGGCTTGCCGAACGTCTGCGCACCCTGCAAGCCACCCGCATACTACGGCATCGAGCATTAGGCCAGCAGCGATTCGTCGCCCCGCTGCTGCCCGATCAACCAGGTCAACAGCGCCTTCTGCGCGTGCAGACGGTTCTCGGCCTCATCCCACACCACGGACTGCGGGCCGTCGATCACCGACGCGGTGACCTCCTTGCCGCGGTATGCCGGCAGGCAGTGCTGGAACAGCGCGTCGGGCTTGGCCAGAGCCATGAGCTCGTCGTTCACCTGATAATCCCGGAACGGCTTGGAGCGGATGGCGTACTCGGCTTCCTCTCCCATCGACACCCACGTGTCAGTGAAGATGCAGTCGGCGTCGGCGACCGCCTCCCGCGGATCGGTGGTGACCAGGATGGAGCCGCCGTTCTCGGCGGCGATCCGCTCCGCGTCGGCGACGATGGCGGGATCGGGAAGATACCCGAACGGACCGGCGATGCGGACGTTCATGCCTGCGGTGGCGCCGCCCAGCAGATACGAGTTGGCCATGTTGTTGGCCGAATCGCCGAGATAGGCGATGGTCTTGCCCGGCAAAGCATCCACACCGCCACGGTGCTGCGCGATGGTGAGCAGGTCGGCGAGCACCTGACAGGGGTGGAACTGGTCGGTCAGCGCGTTGACGACCGGGCAGGTGGCGTATTTCGCCATCTCTTCGACGCGGTCCTGACCAAACGTTCGCCAGACGATGCTGTAGGCCATGCTGGTGAGCACTCGCGCAGTGTCGGCGACCGGCTCGCCGCGGCCCAGCTGGGAACCGGACTTGTCGATGACCAGCGGATACCCGCCGAGTTCCGCCACGCCGATGGAGAAGCTGGAACGGGTGCGGGTGGAGGGCTTGTCGAACAGCACGGCGACGGCCTGGGGGCCGGCGAACGGCTGACGGTAGAAGCGGTTCTCGCGGAATTTCATGCCGAGTTCCAGAATCTGCTTCTGTTCGGCATGGTTGATGTCGTCGTCACGCAGCATATGGCGAAGTTGACCGGCCATGAGGTGCTCCTTCTGTGGTTCGGGATGGGTGCGGATGTTGTATCGGCTTGGGCGTGCGGGGCGGGCTGGTTGTCGCGGCCCGTCCCGTAATCGTCGTGGAGGTCAGTCGTTGGGCAGGTCGGCGGGGATCTTCGCGAGGATGGACACGGCTTCGTCGATTTCCTGCTCGGAGACGATCAGCGGCGGTGCCAGGCGCAGTGCGTCGGGTGCGACCGCGTTGACGATCAGGCCATGTTCCAGGGCCCAGTTCATCGCCGCATGCGAGCAGCGGTGGGACAGGAGGATGGCGTTGAGCAGACCGCGGCCGCGCACGGAGGTGAACAGCGGGTTGCCGGATGCCATGATGCCCTGGCGCAGTTGCTCGCCGCGCTCTTCGGCGTTCTCGACCAGATGCTCGTTCTCGATGGTGTCCAGCGTGGCGAGGGCCGCCGCCGCGCCCAAGGGATTGCCCGCGAAGGTGGAGCCGTGGGATCCCGGCGTGAACAGCGCGGACAGCTTGCCTCCGAATGAGATCATGCCGCCCATGGGGAATCCTCCGGCAACGCCCTTGGCGAACGTCACGATGTCGGGAGTGATGCCGCCCGTCAGGTCCTCGCGCTGGAACGCGAACCACGAGCCTGTGCGACCGATGCCGGTCTGGACCTCGTCGATGATGAGCAGGGCGTGGTTGATGTCGCACAACTCCCGCACCTTCTTCACATATGCGACGTCCAGCGGACGCACGCCGGCCTCGCCCTGAATGAGTTCGAGGATGACCGCGGCCACAGGACCCTTGCCATACTGGCCGAGTCCGGTGGCAGAGAACGCCTCATACATCGCGATGGGGTCGCCTGCACGCACGAATTCGATGTTCGGCACCAGCGGCTCGAACGGCTTGCGGATCACGGGCTTCCACGTGGCGGACAGAGCGCCCATGGTACGGCCGTGGAATCCGTGGGTGAGCGCCAGGATGCGCGCCGGCTTGCCGCCGATGCTCGGGCTCGCGCCCGGCAGCGTGCGACCGTACAGCTTGGCGAGCTTCAGCGCAGCCTCATTGCCTTCGGCACCGGAGTTGCCGAAGTAGACGTGGGAGCCTTCCGGGGCCCCGGCGAGCGCAATCAGTCGCGACGCGAGCCTGATCTGCGGCTCGGTCGCGAAATAGTTGCTCACGTGGGCGCATTTCGCGGCCTGCTCGGACACCGCCTTCACCCATGCGGGGTGCGCGTAGCCCAGCGAATTGACGGCGATGCCCGCGAGGAAGTCAAGGTATTCGTTGCCGTCCACGTCCCATACGCGCACGCCTTCGCCGTGGTCCATCACGCGCAGCGGCGTGCCGAACACGTTCATGTGGACCTGGCTGTACTGTCCCAGCCATTGCGAGTCGGTGGGGCCGAGCGTTTCCTTAGTATGCATAGGAACTCCTCATTTCGATGCCATCATCGGGCACAACCATGGTGCCGATGCCGGCGGTGGTGAAAATCTCATTCAGGATGGAATGCGGCTTGCGGCCGTCGATGATGTGCGCCTGCGGCACGCCGCCATCGAGGGCGCGGACGCAGGCCTCCATCTTCGGGCGCATCCCGGATTCGAGGTCGGGAAGCATGTCACGCAGGTTCTCCACACCGATGCGGCCGATCAGCGAGTTCTTGTCGGGCCAATCGGCGTACAGGCCGTCGACGTCGGTCAGGATGATCAGCTTCCTGGCGCCGAGTGCCGCGGCCAGCGCGGCGGCGGCCGAATCAGCGTTGACGTTCAGCACTTCCGTGGCGTCGTCCTCATCGGGGGCGACCGAGGAGACGACGGGGATGCGGCCGGCCGAGATCAGGTCCTCCACCGCGGAGGCGTCGACGCTCACCACGTCGCCCACCAGCCCGATGTCGGTAGGCTTGCCGTCGATGATGGGTTTACGCTGCATGGCGGAGAACAGGGCGCCGTCCTCACCGGACAGTCCCACGGCGAACGGACCATGCGCGTTGATCAGTCCGACCAGTTCCCTGGACACCTTGCCGGTGAGCACCATGCGCACCACGTCCATGGCCTCCGGAGTGGTGACGCGCAAGCCGCCCTTGAACTCCGACTTGATGCCCAATGCCTTGAGCATGTGCGAGATCTGCGGGCCGCCGCCATGGACGACGACCGGATGCAGGCCCACCTGCCGCAGAAACACCATGTCTTCGGCGAAGCAACGCTTGAGATGCTCGTCGACCATGGCGTTGCCGCCGTATTTCACCACGATGCGCTGCCCGGCGAACTCCTCCAGCCACGGCAGCGCATCGATCAGCACCTCCGCTTTCTGGTCGGCGCGCAGGTCGGTGTGCACGTCGAAATGGAACCCTGGTCCCTTCAGTTCAGTAGCCATATTCTCCTCTATCGCATCCCGCTTCTCCGGCCGGCATGTGCCGGGGAGGAACCGGGAGACTAGCTTTCGTAATCGGCATTGATATGAACGTACTCGTGGGTGAGGTCATCGGTCCACACCGTGGCCTGTTCGTCACCGGCGTTGAGATCGATGTCGATGTGCACCTCGCGGGGGGTCATGTCGACTTCGGAGCGGTCGCGTCCCGCGCCCCCATTCTCGCAGATCCTCACGCCGTTGACGTCCACGGTGACCTTCTGCGAATCGTAGGGCGCCTCTTCGACGGGCACGGTGCCCAGCGAGGATACGATGCGTCCCCAGTTCGGGTCGTTGCCCGCAATGGCGCATTTGAGCAGGTTCGAGGCCGCGACCGCGCGGGCGCAGGCCAGGGCGGCGCTCTCCGTGGTGGCGCCGGTGACGGTGATGCGCACGTCGTGGCTCGCTCCCTCGCCGTCGCCGATGATCTGCCGGGCCAGCGATGCGCATGCCTTGGCGACCAGGGCGTTGAACTCGTCCGGATCGGGCTCAACGCCGGACGCGCCGGATGCGAGCAGCAGCACCGTGTCGTTCGTGGACATGCACCCGTCCACGTCGATGCGGTTGAACGAATGGTCCACCGCGGCGTTCAGCGCAGCCTGCAGCTGACCGGCGCCGACGGCGGCGTCCGTGGTGATGACGCACAGCATCGTGGCGAGCTGGGGGGCGATCATGCCCGATCCCTTGACCATGCCGCCGATGCGGTATCCGTCACCTTCCAACGATACGGTCTTCGGCTTCGTGTCCGTCGTCATGATGGCGTGGGACGCGTCGCTTCCCGCCTGGTCGTCGTCCGACAGGGCCGCGTACGCGCTTTCCACTCCCGACAGCACATGATCCAGCGGCAGCAGCTCGCCGATCAGGCCTGTGGAGCATACGGCGATCTCGTCGGGCTGCGTCCCGACGAGCTCCGCGACCTTCTTGGCCGTCGCCGCCGATTGCTCGTATCCCGCCTGGCCGGTGCATGCGTTGGCTCCACCGGAGTTGAGGATCACCGCCTTGATATGGCCGTCGGCGACCGTCTTGCGGGACCACTGCACCGGTGCCGCGCAGAATCGGTTGAACGTGAACACGCCGGCCGCGCTGTCGAGCGGCCCCTGATTGACGACCAGGGTGAGATCCTTCTTGCCCTCGATGGAGGAGATGCCCGCCGCGACGCCCGCGGCGCTGAATCCTTTGGCGAATGTGACACTCACGGTGCTACTCCAATCTTCGTAAGTCCCTTGTCTTCGGGAAGTCCAAGTGCGACGTTCAGCGACTGCACGGCCTGGCCCGCGGTGCCGCGGTTCAGGTTGTCGATGGCGGCGAAGGCGATGAGACGCCCGGAGTGCCGGTCGGTGACCACCTGCACGTGGGCGGCGTTCGATCCGACGACGTTCGCCGTGGCCGGGAGCGTGCCCGGCTCCAGCAGCACGATGAACTCCTGGCCGGCGTATGCCTTGGCCCACACGTCGTGGATTTCCTCGTCGCTCATGGAAAGCGCCTTGTCGGTCATCTTCGCGCTGACCGTGGCGAGGATGCCACGCGCCATCGGCGCGAGTATCGGCGTGAATCCGAGCGTGAACTCCTCGGCCCGGGCGGCGTCCAAACCTGCCGCATGGGCGAAGTTCTGCAGAATCTCGGGGATATGGCGATGCGTGCCGCCCACGCCGTAGGGCACGGCGGAGCCGAACGCCTCGGCGGCGAGCAGGTTCGCGCGCTTGAGGTTCTTGCCCGCGCCCGAATACCCCACCACCAGATCGGCGACGAGGTCACGACGTTCCACGAGTCCCTCGGCGATGGCCGGCTGCATGGCGAGCGTCGTCGCAGTCACGTTGCAGCCCGGCCCGGCAATGCGCTTGGCGCCGGGGAGCAGGTCGCGCTGACGCGTGTACTCTCCGTCTGCGCTCTTGCCGGTGATCAGCTCGGGCATGCCGTACGTCCAATGGTCGAAGAACTCGCCTCCGTAGAACGCGTCCCACGCGGAGCGCTCCTCAAGACGATGGTCCGCACCCAGGTCGACGACCACGGCACCGGGGTCAAGCTGCGCGGCCAACGCCCCGGACGCGCCGTGGGGCAGCGCCAGGATGATCACGTCATGGCCGTTCAGCACTTCGGCGGTGGTGTCCTCCACCGTCAGATCCGCCAGCTGGGGAATATGCGGCATATGCCGTCCGAGTTTCTGCCCCACCGAGGAATGGCCCGCCACGCAGGTCACCTCGAAGTCCGGGTGGGCGGCAAGGATGCGCAACGCCTCCCCACCCGCGTATCCGGTGGCGCCAGCCACAGCTACCGTATATCTCGCCATATCACGCTCTTTTCATCGAAGACGAACTACGGCGAGTATACATGTTATGCAGTACATTGCATATATTCATTCATCGGCTTGCGTGTCGCAGCACACGGCCCATCACACCGAAACGGAGTCCCCCGACCCGCTTCCGCCCATGCCGGGCGCCAGCATGTTGAGCATGGCCTGGTACATGTCGTCCATCGATATGCCGTGCATCGTCATCCATATGACGATGATGGTGGTCAGCACGTTGATGACGACGGCCGCGATGGCCAGTCCGCGGCCCCGCGTATGGAAACGACGGGTGCGCCAGATGGCCAGGCAGCCGATCAGCGCGGGCAGCACCGGGAACGAGGACACCAGGGCGAAGATGAACGAGAATATGGCGTAGAAATCCCAATGCCCGTAAATAGGGTTCTGCTGCGGGTCGTTGAGGTCGATGCCGTTGAAATATCGGGGAGGCTCCCGTCGGGGACCGCCTTGGTCGGGCCCACCTTGAGCCGGAGCCGCATTGGGAGCGGAACCGCCCTGAGCGGGAGCCGGCCCGACTCCGAACACGGAGGCCGGCTGAGACGGCGACGGCTGCGCCTGCGGAGCCGGCTGCTCGGGCTGGCCTCCATATACGTAAGGGTTGTAATTCGGCGGAAACTCATCCGCCCTGGCACCATATTCAGGCTCGATGCGCTGACCATATTGCGGCTGGGCCGCAACATGCCGGGACTCGCCCGAACTATCGTCAGACGATTGCGGCTGTTGTTGCGGCTCTGTCATATGCATGTCCTCCATGGTGCCTTTTCGTCGGCGGTCAGGCGCGCAGCTGAGCGCCGATGGCCTCCGCCTTGTCGACGATGGCCTTGCGAATGGCCTCGCTGTCCTCCGCGGACAGTGTCTTGGACGGGGAGCGGAAGGTCACCGCGAAGGCGAGCGACTTCTTGCCCTCTCCCACCTGCTCGCCGGTGAACACGTCGAACAGCTCGATGGATTCGAGGTTGGCGCCGGCCGCCTCGCGGACCACGGCCTCAAGCTGGGCCGCGGTCACCGACTGGTCGACGGTGAAGGCGAGGTCCTGCTTGACGGGCGGGAACGTGGCGATGGGCTTCGCCTGCACGGGCTTGCCGTCAAGCGTGCCGAACAGCGCGGTAAGGTTCAGCTCGAACGCCGCGGAGTGCGCCGGCAGTCCCAGCGCCTCGTTGACACGCGGGTGCAGCTCTCCGACCATGCCGACGACCTGTTCGCCCGCGACGATCTGCGCGGCGCGGCCGGGGTGCCACTGCGCGGGCACATCCTGCGCGGCGGGCTGCCGCAGCTCGTAACGCGCACCCAAACGGTCGCAGACACGGCGAACGGCCTCGACGGCGTCGCTCCAATCGATGGCGCGACGATCGCCGAGCCATCCGGAGTCGACCGCGTTGCCGGTCAGCAGGCCGGCGACGTGCAGCGGCTGATCGGGAAGGCCCGCATCCAGCGCGGCAAGCTGCTCATCGCTGGGGCGTACGCCTCCCGGAAGAGCCGGGATGGCGGGCGCGTTCGGATCCCACAGGTACACGTGGCCGATCTCGTACAGGCGGATGTCTTCGAGGCCTCGGCGCAGGTTGCGCTGCACGGTGGTGGCGAGCGTGGGGAGCACATCACGACGCAGGTACGGGCGGTCGCCGGCCAGCGGGTTGGCGATCTCGACGCTCACCGGCTTGATGACCGCCGGATCATAGGAGAACGCCTTGAAGTCCTCATCGCCGACGAACGGGTAGCTCAGCGACTCGACCATGCCGTATTCGGCAAGCGTGTCTGCGACCCAGCGCTGGCGACGCTGGTCGGGGGTCAGCCCGACCGCGCCCTTGACCGGGGCCGGAGGCACGGTGACGGGGATCTCGTCGTAGCCGACCAGTCGGGCGACTTCTTCGACCAGGTCGCACGGCTCGTTCAGATCGGGGCGCCAGGTCGGCGCGGACACAGAGAACTCGCCGTTGCCGCCGCCAGCGACACGGCATCCGACATCGGTGAGGATGTCGCTGATGCGGTTGACGTCCACGTCGAGCCCGGCGACGCGGGCGACCTCGGTGGCCTTGAAGGGGATCGGACGGCGATACATCGTCGTGTTCACGTCGGTCGGGTGCTCGGACGGCTCGCCGTTGCCGAACTTGGTGAGCAGTTCGGCCGCCATCTGCGCGGCCGCGGGCTGCAGCTGCGTGTCGACGCCACGCTCGAACCGGCGGGACGCCTCGGAGGGGATCTTGTGGCGTCGTGCGGAACGTGCGATGGAGACGCTGTCGAAATGCGCGGCCTCCAGCAGGATGTTCTTGGTGTCCGCAGTGACCTCACCGTACAGGCCGCCCATGACGCCGGCGATGCCGAGAATGCGCGAGCCACGCTTGCCGTCGGGCGAATCGGTGATCAGCAGGTCCTCGACGCTCAGGTCGTGTTCCTTGCCGTCGAGCGTGGTGAGCTTCTCGCCTTCGGCCGCGCGACGCACCACGATCGGCCCTTCGATCTTGTCAAGGTCGTAGGCGTGCATCGGCTGGCCAAGGTCCAGCATCACGTAGTTCGTCACATCCACGGCGAGGGAGATCGAACGCATGCCCGCGCGGATAAGACGGCGGCGCATCCAGTTCGGCGTGTGATTCGTCGGGTCGAACCCGTGGATGGCGCGGGCGACGTAGCGGTCGCAGCCGGTGACGCCGTGAATCGGGTTGTTGTCGTCGACGATGACCTCGATGTCGCTGGAGACGCCGGACTCCACCGCGGGAGCGGCGGGGGCGCGCTTGTTGAGCTCGGTCACCGGATCGACGAACTTCGCGCCGGTGGAATGATGGTATTCGCGGGCCACGCCGCGGTACGAGAACGCATAGCCGCGATCCGGGGTGATGTTGATTTCCAGGATCGGCTGGTCGAGGTGCAGCAGGTGCATCGCGTCGTCGCCGGGCTTGAGCGCCTTGTATTCCTGGGGCGTGAAGCCGTAGTCGCGCAGCAGGATGATGCCTTCGTGGCTGTCGCCCAGGCCGAGCTCGCGCTCCGAGGCGCACATGCCATCGGAAACGTGGCCGTAGGTCTTGCGCGGTTCGATCCTGAAATCGCCGGGCAGCACTGCACCCGGCAAGGTCACGACGACCTTCTCGCCGGCGGCCATGTTCGGGGCGCCGCAGATGATGCCACGCGGCACCTTCTTGCCGTTCTCGTCGACCGCGTTGTACGCGGGGCCGACGTCGACATGACACCAGTTGATGGTCTTGCCGTTCTTCTGCGGTTCCGGCGTCGCGTCGACGACATATCCGACGACGATCGGACCGGTGACCTGGGAGGCGTGGATCTCCTCCTCCTCAAGACCGACCCTGACCAGGTCCTTGGCCAGCTGCTCGTAGGTGAGGTCAGACGGAACCTCGACGTGCTCCTTGAGCCAATCAATGTCAACCATAGGCATGGGCTTCTCACTCCCCCATCACAAACTGTTCGCTGAATCGCACGTCGCCCTCAACGAGGTCGTGCATGTCGTTGATATCGGAACGCAGCAGCAGCGTGCGCTCCATGCCCACACCGAACGCGAAACCGGTGTACTCCTCGGGGTCGATGCCCGCGGACTTCAGCACGTTCGGGTTCACCATGCCGCAGCCACCCCATTCGAGCCAGCCCGCGCCGCCCTTCTTGTCGGGGAACCACAGGTCGAGTTCGGCGCTCGGCTCGGTGAACGGGAAGTAGCTCGGGCGCAGACGCGTCTTCGCTTCGGGGCCGAACATGGCCACGGCGAGCTTGTCGAGCACGCCCTTCAGGTCGGCCATCGTCAGGTGCTTGTCGACGGCCAGAGCCTCGCACTGGTGGAACACGGGGGTGTGCGTCGCGTCGAGCTCGTCGGTGCGGAACACACGGCCCGGGCTGGCGATGTACAGCGGGACGCCGCGGGTCAGCAGGGCACGCACCTGATCGGAGGAGGTCTGCGTGCGCAGCACCATGTTGGAGCCGACGAAGCCGGCCGCGTCATGGGCCTGGTTGCCCTTGACATAGAAGGTGTCCTGCATCTGGCGGGCGGGATGATCCGGGCCGAAGTTCAGGGCGTCGAAGTCATACCATTCGGTCTCCACCTCGGGGCCGGCGGAGATCTGCCATCCCATGGAGATGAACAGGTCCTCGACGTCCTCCATGAGCTTGGCCAGCGGGTGGCGGGCGCCGAGCGGGCGACGGTTGACCGGCAGCGTCATGTCGACGGTCTCGGCCTCCAGCGCGCGCTGCTCCTCCTGCGCCTTGAGCTCGGCCTCCTTGGGGCCGAACGCGCGGCCGAAGTCGGCGCGGAGCTTGCCTATAAGCTTGCCGGCTTCCTTCTTCTGATCGACCGGCAGCGACCCGATGGCCTTGCTGGCCTTGGTCATCGCCGATTCGGCACCGGCGTATTGCGTTTTGATGGCTTTGAGCTCCTCCAAGCTGGAGGCGTTCTGAATCTTGCTGATGCCCTCGGCGACCGCATCGGTCACTGACTGGGCATCGAAGAGAGCATTGTCTGCCACGAGAACCCTTTCGTCCTACCTACAACTACCGAAACTACCGGTTTATCTGCGCCAAAAATCAAATAATCCAAGCGTTTACCGAGTTCACATTGTCCCTATATGGCTCGACATAGCCATACTCATGAGCATGATCGCGGCGCTGGTCGCCAGATTCAGCGACTCGGCCTTGCCATAGAGCGGAATGCGCACGATGTCGTCGCACCTACCCAACAGACCCGGCTCAAGTCCGCGGGCCTCGTTGCCGAAGATCACGGCCTTGCCCACCCCGGCGAGATCCTGGTCCCTCAGCGCCTCGGGCAGCTCCCTTGGCTCGCGCCCGTCCGTCCCGTAGACGTCGGCGGCGACGGTGCGGAGCACCTTCTCGCCGGCCCATCCGAAGAACTCGTCCACGCCCATCGTCATCACGGGGATATGGAACAGCGAGCCCGCGGTCGCGCGGATCACCTTGGGATTGAGCATGTCGACGCAATCGTCGACGAACACCACGGCATCGCATCCGGCCGCGTCCGCCGCACGGATAACCGTGCCCGCGTTGCCGGGGTCGCGCACCTGCCAGAACGCCGCGACGAACGGCTTTTCGGGCAATTGCGTCCCCTGCGCCGTCGCGCGCACCGCATCGGCGTCGCCGACCGCCGCAATGCCCTGGCAATCGGGGCTGATGCGGCGCATCACCGCCTCACTCGCCGGATGCACATATATACGGTGTTCCTGGGATCGCTCGACGATGGACGTCAGCGTCTCGCCTGCGATCCGCGGCCCGTCCGGCCCGTCCACGGCCTGCACATAAAGGTCACGGACGGCGCCGGGCATCCACATCACCGCCTCGCGAACCGACTGGGGGCCCTCTATCAGGAAACGACCGAAACGCTCCCGGGTGCGGCGGTTGGCAAGATCGGCCACCTTGCGCACGCGGTCGGCCTTCATGTTGTCTATCATTCTGGAATCGATCGGCATGACTGCAACTGTACGCGCCAAGCGATACAGCGGTGCCGGGCGCCACGATTCGGCCGGCTCGCCGCGTGCGTCTCTAACACTGGACTAAGAAACGCTGTCAAACATCGACTATGGCCGGCGAACGGGTAACGTTGCCACTATGCAAATGTTGTTCACAGCCCGTAGGGTCTCCTGCGTCGTGCCTTCTGCGCAGTCAGACCGCACCATCTTCGAGGATCTGTCGTTCGACGTCGATCGCGGCCAGATCGTCGATCTGGTCGGCCCGTCCGGTTTCGGCAAGAGCAGCCTGCTGACCGCCTTCGCGCTGCTCAACCCCCATGCCGACGGCACATTCACGCTGGACGGCGCGGACAGCTCATCGTTCTCGCTGCAGCAGTGGCGGAGGAACGTCGCGTATCTGCCGCAGAAGCCCATGCTGATGGGAGACAGCGTCGCCGACACGATTCGGCTTCCCTGGACGCTGGCCGTGCGCAGAGCGGACGAGGCGAGTGTGCCCGACGACCATGCGGCCACCGGCAAGAAAACCTCCGCGAGACGCGGCAGGTTCAGCCGGCTATTCCGCTCCGAACAGTCGCAGGCGAAGCTGGCGCTGCCCGACCAGCTCATTCGCAATACGTTGGACGCCATGGGATGCGAGGATATCGACCTGGCCCGTGCGCCGCACGACCTTTCCGGCGGTCAGGCGGCCCGCGTCAGCCTCGCGAGGACGCTGCTGACCCGCCCGGCCGTGCTGCTGGCCGACGAGGTGGACGCAGGCCTCGACGACGACAACGCGGACAAGGTCGCCTCGATCATGGCCAGCGCGGCCGCCAGGGGCATGGCCATCGTGCGCATACGGCACCGTCCGCCCGACGGCCGAGCCACACGCATCGTCACACTGTCCTCAGGGAGGCTGTCATGAGCGGCAACGGTTACGTGATCGATAATTGGGGCCTTCTGGTCGCGCTGCTGATGGTGGCGGTCGCGGCGCTCGTCTCCGAGCTCATGCGCATCAGCATCGGCAAGACGCTGATGTGGTCGGCGATACGCGCGCTGGTGCAGCTGTGCGTGATGGGCGTGATCATCGGGTACGTGATCCGCTCCAACAACCCGTGGCTGGTGTTCGGCGTCATCGCGGTGATGCTGGTCGCGGCCGTGCAGATCACACTCTCCCGCGCCAAGGGCATCCCGAAGGGGCTCGCCGGCCCGGTACTGCTCAGTCTGGTCATAACCATGCTGCTGATGATCTCGCTGGTGACCGAGCTGGTGGTGCGCCCGCACCCCTGGTATGCGCCGCAGCTGGTGGTACCGCTTACCGGCATGCTGCTGGGCAACACCGTGTCGGCGCTCGCCGTCGGCCTGAGCCGGTTCTATGAGAGCATGAACGAGCGCCGCGACGAGGTGGACACGCTGCTCGCCTTGGGCGCCACCCCGTGGGAGGCCGCCCGTCCTTCGATCGTCTCGTCCATACGACTGGGATTGCTGCCCACCACCGCCTCTCTGGCGTCGTGCGGCATCGTGACCATCCCCGGCATGATGGCCGGCCAGGTCATCGCCGGCGGAGACCCGCTGAACGCGGCGAAATACCAGTTCGTCGTGTTAGCCGCCATCGCCGCGCTCACCCTCGTGGCCGACGCGCTCATCATGACGATGACCTATCGGACCTGCTTCACCGACAAGGACCAGTACAAGCCGCCCGAGGATCGCTGAGACGACGGGTGCGCAGAAGCGCGACTTGCATTGCCGCTGAGCCGGCGGAACTCATCCGGCTCAGCGGCAATTGCGTTCTATGAGGATGTCGGAGACGGTCAGGTTCGCGTCGTTGACCAGATTGAACAGGATCACTTGGGCCAGTTCGCCCGGATCCATGAAGGTGTGCTGCTTCTCCTCCGACACGTAGTCGCGGCTGTCGCGGTAGAACGCGGTGTCGATGCCGGCCACGAACCAGCCGTCGGCGATCAGCTGTTTGGTCAGCTCGTATCCCAATCCCAGTGCACTACCAGTGACGATAGCGATGTTGCGGCCGTTCGAGTTCGTTATATCATGCTCCGATCTCCCATACAATGTATGGTCAGAGTATCGGACCTTTCAGACCCCCGCCGCACCGGCCACCCGATTGGTCCCGCGCAGATCCCCGTCAGCCGGCGAACTGCGCGGCAGATGCCGGGTACCACCGCGCAAACGACGCGATGTTCTCCTCGCCGTCCCCGTGCACCGCGGCACGGACCGAAGCCAGCCGGACGGCCATCCGGGCACGGACGACGGCATAATACCGGGCAAGCCATCCATTGATCAGTTCCATCATGCGAGTCATCACACTCACCTTGCCTTTCCATCAGGGTGTTTCAAGGATGCAGACGGTCACATGAACGACAAAACATTAATTTCGTCATTCTCGCGATGTCCGAATCATCGATTGAGTCCCTCTCCTGCAGCAAGAAGAACTGATACCTACGATAGGGATGGAATGTAACGACGACACCGGCGCAATGATACTTTTGCGCATCAAAAGAAATATAGTATTTTCATATACGTTACATCACGCAGGGAGCGGCAATGGGGCACTTCGGTGCACAGGCGGCGCGACCGGGCCCGGAACCTGGCAGGGCGGGCAGGAAGACCATCATCGTCTCGTCGGATCTTTCGAAGCGGATCGACTACAACATCCCCGACCTGCCCATATATGCCAGACGGGACGCATTGTCGTCGTTCCCGGACTACCGCTGCCCATGTCACTGGCATCGCGATCTGGAATTCATCCATGTCATCAGCGGTCAGATGCAATATTCCGTCAACGGTGCCATAGTGACGCTGGAAGCCGGCAACGGATTGGTCGTCAATTCGAGCCGGCTGCATTACGGGTTCTCGCCGCAGCAGAGGCAATGCTGGTTCACCTGCGTGGTGGTCGACCCAGAACTGCTTGAGCGGCTCGGCGCGGATGAGCGGGTTTTCGACGGCGAGCTACTTCATCAACGTGTTCCGACGGCGGCGAGGCGTCACTCCGCGCGTCTGGCGTGAGTCACGCTGCGTGGGTCGCGTCACTGTGCGAGAAGGCACGCACAGTGACGTAACCCTCGCACGGTGACACGCCCCACGCACAGTGACATACCTGACAGCGGCCACGAACCCGCTACAGGATGTCGGGGTCGTCCTTGTCGATGGTGCCCGTGGCCTTACCGATGGCCTTGAGCCCGTGGTAGGCGACGAGGATGACGACGGTGCCGATGGCGATGCCGTTGAACTGCACGCCCTGGAACGCGAACGTGAAATCGGCGATGCCGATGATCATCACGATCGCGGCGACCATGATGTTGAGCGGCTTGTCGAAGTTGACCTTGTTCTCCACCCAGATGCGCACACCGATCATGCCGATCATGCCGTACAGCAGGGGGGTCACGCCGCCGAGCACGCCGCCGGGAATCGTGTTGATGACCGCGCCGAACTTCGGGCACAGGCTCAGCAGCAGGGCGAATGCGGCCGCGCACCAGTAGGCGGCGGTCGAATACACCTTGGTCGCGGCCATCACGCCGATATTCTCGCCGTACGTGGTGGTGCCGGAGCCTCCGCCGAAGCCGGCGATTGCGGTACCGAGGCCGTCCGCGAACAGCGCGGTGCCCATATGCCCGTCATAATCGCGCCCAGTCATCTGCGCCACAGACTTGACGTGGCCGACGTTCTCGGCGACCAGCACCAGCACGACGGGGATGAACATCGGCAGGATCGAGAAGTCGACCTGCGGAAGATGGAATTTCGGAAAGCCGATCCACGCCGCGTCGCCGATGGCCGAAAAGTCGACCTGACCGCGGAAGCATGCGTACACATAGCCGACGATCACACCGAGCAGGATGTTCAGACGTCCGACAAGACCGCGGAACAGCACGGCGATGAGCAGCACGGCGAGCAGCGTCACCAGGGCGGTGTCCCAGCCCTTCTGCCAGTTCGACCACACGCTGGGAGCCAGGTTGAAGCCGATGATCGCGACGATGGCGCCGTTGACGACCGGAGGCATGATGATGTCAATCCACTTCGCGCCGGCGAAGTGGACGGCCACGCCCACCAGGGCGAGCAGCAGGCCTGTGACCATGATGCCGAAGCTGGCGGCCGGAATGCCCTTGCCTGCGGAGGCGACGGCGGCGATCGGGGCGATGAACCCGAACGACGACCCCAGGTAGCTCGGCAGCACGTTCTTGTTGATGAGCAGGAACAGCGCGGTCGACATCGCGGTGAAGAACAGCGTCGTCGACGGGTCGAAATGCGTCAGGATCGGCACCAGGAACGTCGCGCCGAACATGGCGATGACGTGCTGGGCGCCGATGCCGATGGTACGGGTCCAGGTCAGTCGCTCATCGGGCTCCACGACCTCGCCGGGCGCGAGCGTCTTGCCGTCGCCATGCAGTTTCCATGTGAACAGGTTTCCCATCACGAACTCCTTCGGTTCTCTCAGGTGGCACATCCATGCAGCCATGTGCCGCGTTGAGGCCATTGTAACCCGTTCGCCCACCGTTGCGATGACGAGCCACGTGCGGCGCGCGACTCGTCATGCGCGGCCCGTGAGCGCCGTGAGGCGCCTCGTGCCGTCACAGGTGCGGGTCGACCGAATGCACCACGTCGACGAGGTCGCCGTTCGAGAGCAACGGGCGCTGGAATTCGCGCCACGGATCGACGCGCACTTCCCAGCGTCCGGTCGACTCGTCGAACACCGGGCGCGCGGTCTGCTCCCATCGCACGCGCGACGACGTGCGGCCGGTGGCCGGGTCTCGCCGCGAATAATGCAGGCACGTGCAATTGGTGATCGCCCATGCCGGGTCGTCGGCGCGGCGCATGAACTCCTCGTCCGACAGGTCCTCCAGGGTGAGCATCAGCGCGAGCATGAAGTCGCCGTGCGTGACGGCGACGACGGATTCCGCCTCAGCACGCCGGTTGAGCGACGTGAGCAGGTTATGCACGCGGTTCTCCGACACGTCGGCAATAGACTCGCCTGCCGGCGGACGCCAGTACAGCGGGTCGGTGCGCTTGAACATCCAGTTGCGCGCGTAGTTCGTGCGGAAATCGTCCTGCGTGATGGTGTTGATCTCGCCCCAGGAGCGTTCGCGTAGCACGCGCGTCTCCTCCCACTTGGCTTTCGGCAGCGCCATCGTCGCGGCGGTTTCGCGCGTGCGTACGTATGGCGAGACCAGATACCGGTCGAACAGCTGCTGTTGCGCGACGAGCCAGCGGCCGATGCAGTCGGCCTGCTTGCGCCCGGTGGCAGTGAGTCGCCACGACCGGTCGGGCACGGTCACGTTGTCCTGCGTGTACAGGGAGTTATCGCCCTGCTCCCCCGCGTTGATGATGACGTTCGCCTCCGACTCTCCGTGTCGGATGACATATAGGTCCAATGGCATTCCCATGAATGCGTTTCCTCATTTCGTTATCTTGCTATGTTGCTGTGTTTGCTGTCTTGTTGCGTTGTGTTTCGTTGTCTTCTGTCGCCGCCGTCTTCCGCCGTTTCCTGCCGTGCTGTCCCCTCGTCCCGCCGTTTCCGTCATCGTCAGAGCGACCCTGCCGTCTGCCGCGCCCTGCGGGAATCGTACCGCTTCGATTCAAGTTCGCGGCATGGCTTCGCGATTCCTCCAGATTGCTCCAGCCTTCCCCACGGTACACGCAATCATGCCGCTTCGCAGCCGCGCTCATGCCCACAGCGCAACAATTCACGCACATGTCACCGGCGATTCAACTGTTACCCGGTGCCCGTCGTTCCGTGGCGAGCAGGACGCTGAGGCGGACTGCGGAACGCGCTTCCTTCTGGCATATGGCGACCAGGACCGCACGATACCCGTCGAGGATCAGGATACGGCCCGACGGGTGATATCCGGAACCCGCGGCGCGCGGCTGTGCACGTACCCGGGCATGGCGCATGCGATCTGCGACCGCGAGATCGACGACATCCGTGATTTCCTGAGATAGGGGCTCCATGCCCTCAAATACGTCAGCGGGCTGAAACGGAGGCTCCCAGGCCGGGAGCGCCCATTTCAGCCCGCTGGCAACGCAATGCCGGGAATCAGAAGAACAGCACGGCGACGCCGGCAGCGAACAGCATCAGCAGGATCGACACGAGGAAGCTCGCGAGGAACGGCTTTCGCCCCTTGACCGCGATGGCCTTGAAGTTCACGTTGATGCCGAGCGCGGCCATGGCCATGCCGAGCA
>ERZ838483.1570-NODE-1570-length-18564-cov-7.083581_pt1 | contig 18564 bp, 18 predicted proteins | sample MGYA00519939_ERZ838483 | MGnify/ENA primary metagenome ERZ838483 (study PRJEB31850, sample SAMEA3708836) | human gut metagenome | biome: human gut; feature: human-associated habitat; material: faeces | place: China | collected 2014 ... | reverse complement strand
GTTTTTAGCGTTTACACAAAACTTGAAACGGTCTCAAATAAATCTACAAAGCGTATATTTGCACTTACGACAGCACACCTACATGCTTCTTAATAGCCTCAAAACTCTCCTTACTGATCACATGCTCCATCTTACAAGCATCTTCCGTTGCAATCTCTTCCGGTACACCCAGATGCATCAGCCAGGAAGACAGCAGCTCGTGCCGCTCGTAAATCATCTCTGCAATCTCTCTCCCGGATTCAGTAAGATATATGAATCCAGCATCGGTGACTGTAATATGCTGATGTTCTCTCAGGTGCTTCATTGCCACACTTACACTGGATTTTTTATAACCTAATTCAGTGGCGATATCTACGGAACGAACAACTGGAAGTTTTTTACTCAGTATCAGAATCGTCTCCAGATAATTTTCTGCTGATTCATTTTTTGCCATAATACAAACCCCCTTCATGTACAATTCCACTATAAATAAGTAAATCAAAACTGATCCACCCGATCAATTGTTGATATACAAAATAATAAAAGCAACTATCCAGAAAACTTATCTGAAACTTCCAAATACCGGACAGCTACTCATTAAGTATATGTAAGTATACCACAAATATTACAATATTACAACCGAGTAAACTGCATTTTTCTGTCGGAAATCAATTAATGAAAAAAATTTCCAATTAGTACTTGACATCTAATAGCTATTAGCATATACTAACCCCAGTAAGGAACAAAATCATTGTGTTCACATTGAAGAAAAGAGGTTGATATGATGCCGTTATCTATGGTAAAACCAGGAGAAACTAACACAATCAAAAAAGTTGGCGGAAAAGAAGAAACAAGAAAATTCCTTGAGAATCTTGGATTCGTAACTGGAGGAGAGGTTACGGTCGTGTCTGAAATCGAAGGAAACCTGATTGTGAATGTAAAAGATTCACGTGTGGCAATCGGAAAAGACATGGCAAACCGCATCATGGTATAAGCAGGCGGATTATCAAGGAAAGAGGGAGAATGTTATGAAAACTCTGAAAGAGATTGCTGTTGGACAGACAGTCACAGTAAAGAGATTGCATGGTGAAGGCCCTGTAAAAAGAAGAATCATGGACATGGGTATCACCAAAGGCGTAAGTGTATATGTACGCAAAGTTGCACCGTTAGGTGATCCGGTGGAAGTAACCGTAAGAGGGTATGAATTATCTCTTCGTAAAGCCGATGCCGAAATGATTGAGGTTGAATAATTTTTTTGCCTGTGCGTTAGCGAAAGCTAATAAAAGATAGCGCAGACCAAAAATTAGTAGGAATGTATAACAACATTTCAACAAATAAGAAAAAGGAGCAAAAAAATGTCAGTTAAAATTGCATTAGCAGGTAATCCTAACTGCGGTAAGACAACATTGTTTAATGCGCTGACCGGTTCCAATCAGTTTGTAGGTAACTGGCCGGGCGTAACGGTGGAGAAAAAAGAAGGTAAGTTAAAAGGTCATAAAGATGTGACTATCATGGACTTACCGGGTATCTATTCCCTGTCTCCATACACTCTGGAAGAAGTCGTAGCCAGAAACTATCTGATCAATGAAAGACCAGATGCGATCATCAACATCGTAGATGGTACCAACATCGAACGTAACCTGTATCTGTCCACACAGATCATGGAACTGGGTATTCCGGTTGTTATGGCTGTCAACATGATGGACCTGGTAGAAAAAGCAGGTGACAAGATACATACTGACAAACTGAGCAAACTGTTAGGATGCGAGGTTGTGGAAATATCCGCACTGAAAGGCACCGGAATCCAGAAAGCAGCTGAGAAAGCAATAAGTCTTGCAGAGAGAAAGAACGAAGTCACACCGGTTCATGAGTTCGACAGTAAAGTGGAAGATGCGATCACAGCTGTAGGAACCATGCTTGGCATGGATATCCCGGAAGCCCAGAAGAGATTCTTTGCGATCAAACTTCTGGAGAAGGATGACAAGATCAAAGAACAGATGAAATCTGTTCCGGATGTATCCGCTGAGATCAAAACTCTGGAAGATGCATTCGATGATGATACCGAAAGTATTATCACAAATGAAAGATATGTATATATCTCCTCTATTATCGGAAAATGCGTAACAAAAGGTCAGAAGGGCGGAATGACCGTATCCGATAAGATCGACCGTATCGTAACTAACCGTTGGCTGGCACTGCCAATCTTCGCAGTAGTTATGTTTATTGTTTACTATGTATCTATTACAACAGTAGGTGGATTCCTGACAGACTGGACAAACGATGTTCTGTTCGGTGATATCATTCCTCCGGCAATTGAGAAAGCGCTGGTAGCTGTGAACTGTGCTGACTGGTTACAGGGACTGATCCTTGATGGTATCGTAGCCGGTGTTGGTGCTGTACTTGGTTTCGTACCGCAGATGCTGGTACTGTTTATCTTCCTGGCATTCCTGGAAGGTTGTGGATACATGGCCCGTGTAGCATTCATCATGGACCGTATCTTCCGCAAATTCGGTCTTTCCGGAAAATCTTTCATCCCGATGCTGATCGGTTCCGGTTGTGGTGTGCCTGGTATCATGGCATCCCGTACGATCGAGAGCGACAGAGACCGTAAGATGACAATCATGACAACCACCTTTGTTCCCTGTGGAGCAAAACTGCCGATCATTGCCCTGATCGCAGGTGCATTCTTTAATAACGCAGGATGGGTAGCATGGAGTGCTTACTTTGTAGGTGTTGCTGCTATTATCTGCTCAGGTATTATCTTAAAGAAAACAAAAATGTTCTCCGGAGAACCTGCTCCGTTCGTTATGGAGCTGCCGGCTTACCATATGCCAACCGTTGGCAATGTACTGAGAAGTATGTGGGAACGTGGCTGGTCCTTCATCAAAAAAGCAGGTACCATCATCCTGTTATCTACCATCATTCTGTGGTTCCTAATGAGCTTCGGATGGGTAGACGGAAAATTCGGTATGCTGGAAGCAGAACAGTTAAACGACAGTATTCTGGCATCCATCGGCAACGTGATCGCTCCGATCTTTGCTCCTCTTGGCTGGACAAAAGCCGGTGAAGGATGGAAGATGGCAGTTGCAGCAATCACCGGTCTGATCGCAAAAGAAAACGTAGTAGCTACCTTCGGTATGCTGTTCGGTTTTGCAGAAGTTGCAGAAAATGGTTCTGAGATCTGGGGCAACCTGGCACAGGTTATGACTCCGATCGCAGCATACGGATTCCTGGTATTCAACCTGTTATGTGCACCTTGCTTCGCAGCAATGGGAGCTATCAAACGTGAGATGAATAATGCAAAATGGTTCTGGTTCGCTATCGGATATCAGTGTGGTCTTGCTTATATCGTATCTCTGTGTATCTATCAGTTTGGTAACCTGTTTACCGGTGGTGGATTCGGACTGTGGACAGTAGTTGCGGTTGTACTGCTGATTGCATTCCTGTATATGCTGTTCAGACCTTATAAAGAAAGTAAATCATTGAAAGTTGCGTAAGAAAAGTCTGATATGACTTTAAGAAAGGAGACCTTTGCATGGGAACAGTAGTTGTTGGCGCGGTTCTGGTTGGTGTGGTAGCACTTATCGTCCGCAGTATGGTAAAAGATAAAAAGAACGGCAAATCACTGCAGTGTGGTGGTGACTGCTCACATTGCGGAGGACATTGCAGCCATTAAAGGTACTATTTGGAGGTGTTGACATTAATTGCAGAAAGAGCCAAAGAGTATCATAATTTCAAAATTAAGAGAGCGTGGCTGCCGGATCACCCGGCAGCGGCGCATCATCCTTGATATTATTCTGGATGAGGACTGCTCTTGTTGCAAGGAGATTTATTACAAAGCCTGCAAACAAGATCCCAGTATCGGGGCCGCAACCGTTTACCGCATGGTGAATACATTAGAAGAGATCGGAGTGATCAGCCGGAAAAACATGTATAAGTTTACCGGTAATGCTGATGATGAAGAGATGGAATGTGTTCCGTATTGCAGAATGGAACTGGATGATGGCACGGTACTTCAGCTTTCCGACAGAAAGTTTCGTCAGGTCTTAACCTGTGGACTGGAGAGCTGCGGTTATATGACTGGAAAAAGAATCGTAAAGTATACGAATAATCCCGGACAGGCTTCCTAGAGCGTGTCTGAAAAAGGCTTTTCGTGAGCTGTGAGTCCCAGTTTGTGGGAGATTTTATCCGAATGAGGGCGGCGTAGCGGGCTACGGCAACCGAATAAGGGTAAAATATACCGCAAAGTGGGGCTTGCAGATTGCGGAAATGATTTTTCAAACACGCTCTAGCCCCTCCGGGATTTCTTTTTGAGAAAAAATCTCAATTAGAAAAAAGTTCTTGCGAAATTATCGCGGGGCGATATAATAGTAGGTAAACAAATTTGATAAACACAAAGGAGATAATATTATGACAAACATTTTTAAAAATTTCGATGCAAAAAAAACTGGTATTTTCGCAGGTGGTGTACTGTTCGGTACAGCAGGAATCAAGATTCTGGCAAGTGATGATGCGAAAAAATTCTATGCAAACTGCACTGCAGCTGTTCTGCGCGCAAAATCCTGTGTCATGAAAGTTGTAACATCTGTTCAGGAAAATGCAGAAGATATCTACGCAGAAGCTCAGCAGATCAACGAAGAGCGTGAAGCAAAAGCAGCAGTTGTAGAAGATGAAGAAGTAACAGAAACAGCTGAAGAAACAGAAGAGACTGAAGAAGAAGACTTTACAGAAGCATAATTAACTTGCACAAGGACAGTGTTATTCTATGAAATTTATAATTAAACATGAAATTAAAGGACGTATGCGTGTCCATCTTCTTCAGAACCGTATGACATTTGGACAGGCGGATACGTTACTGTATTATCTGAGCAGCCAGAAACTGGTAACAGGCGTAAAAGTCCGGGAGAAAACACAGGATGCCACGATTAATTTTGTAGGTGACCGTGAAGAAGTGATCCGGGCACTGAAGGCATTCCACTATGAGACTGCCAAAGTGCCGGAAGTATATCTGAAGAATTCCGGTCGTGAACTACAGAATGAATATTGGGAAAAACTGGTAAATAAAGTGATCATGCGTATGGGAAGCAAGATGTTCCTTCCTGTATCGGTGCGTTCTGTGATCACAGCGATCAAATCAGTGAAATATCTGTGGCATGGCGTGCGGACACTCGCAAAAGGAAAACTGGAAGTTCCGGTTCTGGATGCAACAGCAATCGGCGTATCGATCTTCCGCGGTGACTTTGAGACCGCAGGTTCCACGATGTTCCTTCTGGGAATCGGTGAAATTCTCGAAGAGTGGACTCATAAAAAATCAGTGGATGATCTGGCAAGAAGCATGTCACTGCATGTATCCAAAGTATGGATGGTAAAAGACGGTCAGGAGATCCTGGTTCCGGCAGATCAGATCCAGGCAGGAGACGAGATTGTTGTCCATATGGGTAATGTCATTCCGTTCGATGGCGTGGTAACGGCCGGAGATGCAATGGTAAATCAGGCATCCCTGACAGGTGAATCTGTTCCGGTACAGAAAAATGCACAGAAGTATGCGTATGCGGGAACTGTTGTGGAAGAAGGCGAACTGACCATCTGTGTCAAAGAAGTAAATGGCGGAAGTAAGTTTGAAAAGATCGTTACAATGATCGAAGAATCTGAAAAACTGAAATCCAACGTAGAAGGAAAAGCAGAACATCTGGCAGACCGTCTGGTTCCATATACACTGGCAGGTACCGGTCTGACCTATCTGATCACACGCAATGTTACCAAGACACTGGCGGTACTGATGGTAGATTTCTCCTGTGCACTGAAACTGGCGATGCCGATCAGCGTACTTTCTGCGATCCGTGAAGCAAGCCTTTATGATATTACCGTAAAAGGCGGCAAATTCCTGGAGGCAATTGCAGAGGCAGATACCATTGTATTTGATAAGACAGGTACACTGACAAAAGCAGAGCCGACGGTTGCAAAAATCGAAACATTCTGCGACCGTTCCGAAGAAGACCTGCTTCGTATTGCAGCCTGCCTGGAAGAGCATTTTCCTCATTCTATGGCAAAGGCTGTTGTTGATGCTGCCAAAAAACGGAATATTTCTCATGATGAGATGCATTCAAAAGTAGAATACATCGTTGCACATGGAATTTCCACAACGATCAATGGACATAAAGTAATCATCGGTAGTGCTCATTTTGTCTTTGAAGATGAACACTGTGTGATCCCGGAAGGTATGGAAGAAAAATTCGCGGCACTGCCGGAAGAATATTCTCATCTGTATCTGGCAATTGAAGGGGAACTGGCTGCGGTTATCTGCATTCATGACCCGATTCGCCCGGAAGCATCTGCAGTGATCAATTCTCTGAAACGTGCCGGTATCAGCAAAGTAGTTATGATGACCGGTGACAGTGAGCGTACTGCAAAAGCAGTAGCAGCACAGATCGGTGTTGACGAGTATTACTCTGAGGTACTGCCGGAAGATAAAGCCGGATTTGTAGAGCGTGAAAAAGCAGCGGGACGAAAAGTCATCATGATCGGTGACGGTATCAATGATTCACCGGCGCTGTCTGCCGCAGATGTCGGAATCGCAATCAGTGACGGTGCGGAGATTGCCCGTGAGATCGCAGATGTGACAATTGGTGCAGATAATCTTTACGAAATTGTTACATTAAAAGCAATCAGTAACGGACTGATGAAACGGATTCATAAGAACTACCGTTCGATCATTTTGGTCAATGCCGGACTGATCGCACTTGGTGTAACCGGTATGATCCAGCCGACGACATCTGCACTGCTGCATAACACTTCTACTCTGGTTATCGGACTGAAGAGTATGCAGAATCTGATTGATTAAGTGCAAAAAAGCCTGTAAATAAAGGAAATTTTCTAAAAAAGAGAATCGAAGAGAAAAGATCGGTTCTCTTTTTGCATGTGGAAAAGAAAAAATATGCAGTGCGATACACCGGAAGATTTCAGGAAAAAATCAACAAAATCCACTGAAAATGTGAAAAGTCTGTGAACATTTTGCAAATTCTGAGACATACTTCTTGCATTTACAGGGGGAACGTGTTAGTATGTAAAAAGTAACGAAATTGTTACAAAGTCATTAAAAACAAAGTAACAAGGGCAACAAAAAGAGAGGTTTTACATGAAAAAAAGAGTAGTATGTGCGTTTTTGGGACTTGTAATGATGGTATCTCAGTCATTTGCCGTTTTTGCGGATACGGAATCTGATATCAAACAGCAGAAGGCGCAGGCAGAGAGCCAGTTAAGTCAGACGAATGAGACAATCGCATCTCTGTCTGAACAGCAGCAGCAGATCCAGTCAGAAATCAATGCTATGGATGCAGATATGGTAGACCTGATGATCCAGATTGATGCTACCAAGACAGATATTGCAAGTACAGAAGATGGAATTGCACAAAAAGAAGCAGATATTACAGAAAAAGAGGGAGAGATCGAGACAACCACCAGTCAGCTGGAGGCTGCGGAAGCAGATCGCGACAAGCAGTATGCGGATATGAAGAAACGTATCCAGTACATATATGAAAACGGTGGCAATGAAGCATGGCTGAATATGCTGAGCGGTGCGGACAGTATCACATCTCTTCTGAATAAAGTGGAATATGCACAGAGCATGCATGACTATGACAGAAAACAGCTGGAAGCTTTTAAAGAAGTAGTACAGCAGGTGTCTGATCTGAAGACAGATCTGGAAAATCAGAAAGCAGATCTGGAAAATCAGAAGAGCGATCTGGAGGCACAGGAAGCATCTCTGGAAAGCCAGCAGGCAGATCTGCAGAGTCAGCAGTCAGACTTACAGGCGCAGATGGATGCGAAGAAAGCAACCAGCAGTGATTATGAAGCACAGATTGCAACGGCACAGCAGCAGGCCGCTGAGATCAGTAACCTGATCAGCCAGCAGCAGGCACAGCTGGATCAGATCGCAGAAGAAAAACGTCAGGCAGAAGAAGAGGCAGCCCGTCAGGCAGCAGCGGAAGAAGCGGCAAGACAGCAGGCGGCAGCAGAAGAAGCAGCCCGTCAGCAGGCAGCGGCAAGCGCAGCAAGTTCTTCTTCCAGCAGCAGTTCAACTTCGCAGAGCAGTTCCGGCAACAGTAATAGCAGCTCCAACAGAAATAACAGTACAACAAGTAACAGCAGTTCAAGCAGTAGTAACAGTACAACCAGCAGTTCAAACAGCAGTAACAGTACAGCAAGCTCCAGCAGCACCAGCAGTTCCACAAGCAGCAGCGGAGTATCCGGAAGTGCTATCGTAGCTTATGCCGATCAGTTTGTTGGTAACCCATATGTATGGGGTGGAAATTCTCTGACCAATGGTATTGACTGTTCTCACTTTGTATATCAGGTTCTGAAAAATACCGGAGCATACAGTGGTGGATATACAACATCCGCAGGATGGAGAAGTCTTGGAAAGGCAGTATCCAGTCTGTCCGAAGCAAAAGCAGGTGATGTCATCTGCTATTCCGGACATGTAGCAATCTACGACGGTAACGGTGGAATCGTGGAAGCAAAAGGAAGTAAATGGGGAATTACCCATGACAGAAGCGCAAACTGCAAGACCATTCTTGCGATTCGCCGGTTTACCTGATTGTGATACAGGTACTTTGAAAGTATCTAACGGTTCAGCAGGTAATATTATAATAGGTAGAAACACAGTAGATGTATTGTCAGAAGGATTCATGTAATGACCAGATGATATATATTGTGATATAAAAGAAAAGTGATCAGAATCTAGAGTTCTGGTTGCTTTTCTTTTTTTGCGTGAACAATGAACCAAAATCCATGCCTGCATGTGAGTTTATATAACATAGCAGTTTGAAAGGTTTTCACGAATTTTACTTGCATTTTCAACAGAACGTGATAGAATAAAATATGAAAATCAGCACTCGTGAATAATGAGTGCTAACAAAAGAAGAACAAGGAGGAAACATCATGATTACATTGCCCATTTCTGACCTGTTGTTACTGCCAGGTGTGACATTTTTCTTTAAAAAAGATGTGTTTCCCAGTGGAGAGATAACAGCAGAGTCTGTTGGAGAAGATATATTATTTGTAATGGAAAAAGAAGAGAAGGAACAGATGACACCGGATGATTTTTATCCGATCGGTGTGATCGGCGCGATCGACAGCGTGGATGACGAGGGAAATGTGCGCGTGAAAGTGAGAGAGCGTGTACAGATCTCTGATATCGAGCTGGAGAAAGATGGCGTGATCACGGCGGATGCTTCGATCCTTCCGGATGTGGACGATTTCCCGAAGGAGGAGGCGAAGGCTCTGTTTGAGAAAATGAAACAGGATATTCTTCGGTTTATCAAAGGATTTCCGTGGGGCGTCTGGGCGCGTGGCGTGATTCTGCACTGGAAGAATGTGGAAGAGATCGGATGTGCGCTTTCATCTTATTTTAATATCACATGGGAAGAAAAATATGGTATCATAGAGACAGATTCGAAGAGAGAACGGTGCAAAAAGATTGAGGAAGCTGTTTATGAATTTATGGAGGTCTTCCAGGTGGGAGAAGAAGCCGAGGAAGCCCAGAAAGAGATTCATGAACAGGTGTACCGGGAATCTGCCATTAAAAAACAGATCGAACTGTTGCAGCAGCAGCTCGATGAGATGCATCCGGAAAATATCTCGGATGTGCGGAAGTTTGAGACGAAGATCGCACAGTCCGGTATGAACGAGGAAGCCCGAAAAGAGGCGGAGAAAGTTCTGAATCGAATGAAACAGGAAGGAAAAGACAGCCACGAATACGGTATGCTGTACGATTATCTGGATTTTGTGACTTCCCTTTCCTGGAAGACAGAGGAACAGACCGAGATTAATCTGCAGGAAGCAGAAGAGATTCTGGACGAAGATCACTATGGACTGAAAAAAGTAAAAGACCGTATCATCCAGCAGCTTGCGGTAATGGCACTGAATAAAAAACAGTCCGGCTCGATCCTGCTGTTCGTGGGTGCGCCTGGTACCGGTAAGACCAGTATCGGACAGAGCATTGCGAAAGCGCTGCACCGTGAATATGTGAGAATCAGTCTTGGTGGTATCCGGGACGAGGCAGAGATCCGTGGACACAGAAGAACGTATGTGGGCGCGATGCCTGGCCGGATCATGGAAGGCATGAAACGGAGCAAAGCACAGAATCCGGTTATGGTACTCGATGAGGTGGACAAGCTGGCGAAAGATTACGGCGGAGATCCGGCGAGTGCTCTTCTGGAAGTGCTGGATCCGGAACAGAACTACAGCTTTACCGACCATTATATGAATGTACCGTATGATCTGTCGAATGTATTTTTCGTATGTACGGCAAACAGTACGGATACGATTCCGGAACCATTACTGAACCGTATGGAAGTGATCCAGTTCCCGGGGTATACACCGGTGGAGAAGTTTCATATTGCGAGAAAACATCTGCTTCCGAAGGCGATGAAAGCGATGGGAATCAAGGCGCAGAATCTGAAAGTTACCGATGGAGCGCTGGAAAAAGTCATTGCAGAATATACCGCAGAGTCCGGTGTGCGTGGTTTAAAGAAACAGATCGATGTTCTTTGCCGGCATGCGGCAGTGAAACTGGTAAAAGGAGAACAAAAGAGTATTACCGTCAATGAAAAACGGGTGCAGGAGTTTTTAGGACAGGGAATCATTCACGATACGATCCTGAAACATCCGCAGCCGGGTGTGATGACCGGCCTGGCATGGACCAGCGCAGGCGGTGAGATCCTGTTTATTGAGACTTCCTTCACGAAAGGATCCGGCAAGATCATCATCACCGGACAGCTGGGAGATGTGATGAAAGAATCGGCACAGATCGCGATCACACTGGTGAAAAAACGCTACCCGGACAAAGCGGATTTATTTAAAGAAAATGATCTGCATATCCATGTGCCGTCCGGTGCGGTTCCGAAAGATGGTCCTTCCGCCGGTATTACACTGGTGACAGCGCTGACTTCCCTGGTAACGGACACACCGATCAACCCGGAATACGCCATGACCGGTGAGGTATCCCTGCGTGGCGGTGTGATGCCGATCGGCGGTCTGCCGGAGAAACTGATGGCAGCACAGCGGGCAGGCATCAAAAAAGTATTGATTCCGGTGGAAAATGAACGGGATCTGGAAGAAGTAGCAGAAGAAGTGAAAGAAAAACTGGAAATTGTCCCGGTAGAGACGGTGGAGCAGGTTATGAAACTGGTGTTTGCCTGAACGAACGGGAAGGCAGCAGACAGAAAAGAACAGGGTGAACAAAGAGATGGATACAAGAGAAGTATTGGAAAAAGTAAAACAGGGTGAGATTTCTATCGAGGAAGCGGAGCATTATTTTCGGAAGGCTCCGTTTGACGAGATGGGTTATGCAAAGCTGGATATGCACCGGCAGATCCGCTCCGGATTTCCGGAAGTGATTTTCTGCAGCGGAAAGGCAGATGCACATCTGGTGCCGATCGTAAAGCGGCTGTATGAAGCAAATGGAGAGGTATTTGGAACCCGGGCTTCCGAGCAGCAGTATGAGATGTTGAAAGAAATCTATCCGGAGATTCAGTACGATCCGATTTCACATATTCTGAAAATAGAGAAAAAAGAAAAGAAAGAGGGTGTTGGTCTGATCGCTGTGTGTACAGCAGGAACGGCGGATATCCCGGTAGCGGAAGAGGCTGCACAGACGGCAGAATATTTCGGGTCAAAAGTAGAGCGGATTTATGATGTCGGTGTGGCAGGGATCCACCGTCTCTTTGCCAGACTGGATGCGATCCAGGATGCGAACTGTGTGATCGCAGTGGCAGGTATGGAAGGTGCGCTGGCAAGTGTACTGGGCGGTCTGGTGAACAAGCCGGTGATCGCTGTTCCTACCTCGGTTGGCTATGGCGCCAGCATGAACGGAATCTCCGCACTGCTTACAATGATCAATTCGTGCGCGAACGGAATCGCAACCGTAAATATCGACAACGGTTACGGCGCCGGTTACATTGCGACACAGATCAACCGGATGGGTTTGAAAGAAAAATAGAAAGATAAAATAAAAAGAAGGAAGATATCGAAACCACGATCATTCTGATGGCTCGATATCTTCCTTCTTTAAGTTTAATAAGTACCACTTCGTATCTTTTCCCGGTACTGTCGGGGTGTCATACCAATCTGCTGTCGGAAGTGATAACAGAAAGCAGCAGAATCACGGAATCCACAGGAATAGGCAATTTCTGTCACGGTATAATCCTGTGTCTGCAACAGTTTTGCCGCCGCGCGGATCCGGTACTGGAGAAGATATTGTTTGGGAGAAATCTGTGCCTCCCGCATGAAGATCTTATACAGATACGTTCTGTCCACACCTATATAATCCGCAATATCCTGAATCCGGAGATTGTAGGAATAATTGTTGGTGATATATTCAAGTGCCCGCTGATAATACTGTTCGTTATGATCGCTTCGCCCGCCGCTTTCCGGCCGGGTCATACAGGAAAACAGCTGTAAGAATGCAGAAGCGAGTGCCAGAGGATTCTTCTCCGGGGAAAAAAACAGGGTATTCAGCTGGAGCATAGGCTGACAGCACAGATCCGATGGACTGTAAAAGACCGGTGAAGAGCGAAGGACAGTTGTATTCAGTATCTTTTCCACACAATTTCCGTCAAATCCAACCCAGGCATATTCCCAGGGATCCTCTTTATCTGCCTGATAATAATGTGTCTGCATCGGTTCGATCAGAAAGGCATCTCCGGAAGAAAGGGCATATTCTTTTCCGTGATACAAAAAGGTCCCCTTTCCGTGCAAAATCACGTGAAGTAAATAATGGGGGCGGATAGCCGGCCCCCAAAAATGTCCGGGAGCACATTGCTCCCTTCCGCAATAATAGATACGAAGTGCAGTGGTATGTTCCGTATTTGGATGTTCCACAGCCATAACATTCCTCGCTTTTATTTATTACGATGTCCTCTGTATTTTTCTTCACAGTATTTGCAGCGGTATACTTCTTTCTCCGGATCGGTCAGGATAAATACCTGATCCAGTTCCTGTTCAATCGAAGTGATGCAACGTGGGTTTTTGCAACGGATCACGTTGACTACCTGAGAAGGCAGATGCAGTTCTTTCTTTGAAGTGATCTTGCCGTTCTGGATCACGTTCACCGTGATGTTGTGATCGATAAACCCGAGAATGTCAAGATCCAGCATATCTACGTTACACTCTACTTTGATGATATCTTTTTTGCCCATTTTATTGCTGCGGGCATTTTTGATGATGGCAACACAGCAGTCCAGCTTGTCCAGTTTCAGATCATGATAAATTGTCATGGATTTGCCGGCTTTGATGTGGTCCAGAACAAATCCCTCTTCGATACGTCCTACATTTAACATACTTTTACCTCCAGTAACGTCAGGATCAGTGCCATACGGACATAGACGCCGTACTGTACCTGTTTAAAATATGCAGCTCGCGGGTCAGAATCTATCTCAGTGGAGATCTCATTGACACGTGGCAGTGGATGCAGAACCAGCATATCCGGTCCGGCGAGTTTCATTTTCTCTTTGTCCAGAATATAGAAGTCTTTCATACGGACATAATCGTCTTCGTTGAAGAAACGTTCTTTCTGTACTCGTGTCATGTAAAGAACATCCAGTTTTGGCAGTGCGTCTTCGAGACGGGTTACTTCCTCAAACTCATGACCGCTGGCTCTCAGAACATCTTCACGGATATAGTCCGGGATACGGAGTTCTTCCGGGGAGATCAGGACGAATTTTACATTCGGATAGCGAACCAGAGCTTCGATCAGAGAGTGTACGGTACGTCCAAACTTCAGATCGCCGCAAAGACCGATCGTAATATTATCCAGTCGTCCTTTCAGAGAACGAATCGTCAATAAATCAGTTAATGTCTGGGTAGGATGTTGATGTCCACCGTCACCGGCATTGATCACGGGAATTTTGGAAACTAAAGAAGCGACCAGTGGGGCACCCTCTTTCGGATGACGCATGGCACAGATGTCTGCAAAACAGGAAACAACGCGAATGGTATCAGAAACGCTTTCACCTTTGGAAGCGGAACTGGAATCGGCGGAAGAAAAACCAAGAGCCTTTCCACCAAGATTCATCATGGCAGCTTCGAAACTGAGACGGGTACGGGTACTTGGTTCATAGAACAAAGTTGCAATTTTTTTACCGTCACAGGCGTGCGCGTATTTTTCCGGGTTTCGTTCAATGTCATTTGCCAGATCCAGCAGATGCTCAAGCTCCTCAACGGAGAGATCCAGAGGACTCATCAGATGTCTCATCATATACCTCCTTGTATGTCATAAAACTATACAGAGTACCATCATTTTTTACTCTGCATTACATCATATAATAAATACTTTTGGATTGCAAGAGAAAAATGAAGGATTTTGTCGGAACCATAACGGAACAACTGTTCCTTGTCAAATGGTGTCGTTTGTACTATAATAACAACAGTTTACTCGCAATAGGAGGTTCCATATTTTATGGATTATATAAAAGCAAGAACATATATAGATGAAAGTCATCGGTTCGGCGGTGAGATGGGTCTGGAGGCGATTACCTGTCTGCTGGAGAAACTGGGAAATCCGCAGGATGATCTGCAGTTTCTCCATATTGCCGGAACGAATGGAAAAGGAAGCGTGGGGGCTTATCTGGCAGCAGTTCTTCAGGAAGCAGGGTACCGGATTGGCAGATTTATCTCTCCGACACTGTATGAATACCGGGAACGGATCCAGATCAACGGAGGATATATCACAGAAGAAGCATTTGGCCGTCTGATGGATCCGGTAGTGAAAGCAATCGGGGAACTGAAAGCGGAACAGAAGCCTCTGCCGTCTCCGTTTGAGATTGAAACGGCACTTTCTTTTCTATATTATAAGGAAAAGCAATGTGATTTTGTCCTGCTGGAGTGCGGCATGGGCGGAAAGACCGATGCGACGAATGTGATCCGGAATACAAAACTAGCGGTGATCACATCGATCAGTATGGATCATATGGAGTATCTGGGGGATACTCTGGGAGCGATCGCCGGGCAGAAAGCCGGTATTATCAAACCGGGCAGCCGGGTTGTTACCTGCAGACAGGAAAAAGAAGCGATGGATGTCATCGAACAGGTCTGTAAAGAGCAGGGATGTCCGCTGTATGTGGGAGAGAAAACACAGGCAGAGCTTGTGACGGCAGATCTTGATCATATGGTATTTACCTACCGGGAAGAAACCTATATGATTCATCTGGCAGGTTCGCACCAGCTGGAAAATGCAGTGCTTGCTCTGGCGGGAATCCGTGCTTTGCAGGATGCGGGCTATCGGATTTCTTTCGAACAGATCCGAAACGGAATGGAAAAAGCACGGTGGAATGGAAGATTTACTATTCTGAGAAAGAACCCGTATCTGGTGGTGGATGGCGCACATAATCCGGATGCGGCGAAAAAACTGCAGGAGTCTTTGCGGATGTATTTTCCGGATCAGGAGTTTGTCTTTCTGATGGGTGTTTTTCGGGATAAACAGTACGACGCGATCGCAAAACGAATGGCGCCGATGGCAAAGGAAATCGTTGCGATGGAAACGCCGGACAACCCGCGGGCACTTCCGGCGGAGAAACTGGGAGAAGTTCTGAAAAAATATCAGTCACCGGAACATGTTCACGTAGCCGGCTCTTTGGAGGAAGCCCTGCAGCTGGGGGAAGAACTGGCGAAAAAAGAAGATGTGATCGTGGCTTTTGGTTCACTGTCTTTTATCGGCGATCTGACAAAATTAAGCGAAAAAATGGGATAGGAAAAAGAAAGTATGGATAATAAAATATTGGATTTACTCGAGATCAGAGATCAGATTGATACCATTGACAAAGAAATCGTAGAACTTTTCGAGAAACGGATGCAGCTGAGTGCAGATGTGGCGGAATATAAGATTTCCAACAACAAAGAAGTGCTGGATCCGAAGAGAGAAAAAGAAAAACTGATGACACTGGAACACTATGCATCCAACTCCTTTAACCGGGTCGGCGTATACGAACTGTTTCGTCAGATGATGGCGATGAGCCGTAAATTACAGTACCGTATCCTGGCTGAGCACGGAAAAGCAGGAAACATTCCGTTCCGCAAAGTGTCTTCCCTGCCGATGCAGAAGGCAAAAGTGGTATTCCAGGGTGTGGAAGGAGCATACAGTTTTACCGCGATGCACAGCTTTTTCGGAGAGTCTATCGAGAACTATAATGTGGAAACCTGGCGGGATGCGATGGAAGCGATCAAAAACGGCGATGCAGATTATGCCGTACTTCCGATCGAAAATTCTACTGCGGGCATCGTAGCAGATATCTATGATCTTCTGGTGGAATATCATCACAGTATCGTCGGCGAGCAGATCATTCAGGTGGATCATGCGCTGATGGCACTGAAAAATTCCACACTTGAAGACATTAAGACGGTATATTCTCATCCGCAGGCACTGTCCCAGTGTAAAAAATTCCTGGAAGAGCATCCGGAATGGAAAGCGGAGAAATATCTGAACACCGCAATGGCAGCAAAGAAAGTAAAAGAAGACGGAGATCTGACCCAGGCGGCAATTGCCAGCCCATATGCGGCACAGTGTTTCGGACTTCAGATTTTAAAACCGCATGTATTCTCCAGTCAGCAGAATTCCACACGGTTTATTATCGTATCCAAAGAAGAGATTTATCAGGAAGAAGCTGGCAAAATCAGTGTATGCTTTGAGATCCCACATGAGAGTGGAAGTCTGTATAACACACTGTCCCATTTTATCTATAATGATCTGAATATGACAAAGATCGAATCCCGTCCGATCCCGGAGAAAAAGTGGGAATATCGTTTCTTTGTTGACTTTGAAGGAAATCTGAGTGACAGTGGCGTGAAGAATGCGCTGTATGGTATTTCCAGAGAGGTGAATAATCTGCGGATTCTTGGAAATTATTAATGATACATGAGAACTGTCCGGCTGTGAAGACAGGGAACAGCCGGAATAAGCAATTACATATTAGATGTAAGAAAGACAGGTAAAGACAATGACAGGAATAAGAGAATGCATTTTATATCGTGATTTTGAACAGGGCGAATTGCTGGAGAAGATGACTATGCTGATGGAAGATATCTCTCATCCGAAGGTGCTCTACGGAAGGGGCGGGGAGTATTTTGCATGTATTCACCAGCTGGTAGAGATGGCAGGAACCTATGGATTTGCGGGAAACCTGTGGCATGATTATCTGACCTATCTGCTGGTCAATCATGAAAATGCATTCAGTACCGCCTGCGAGATCGTCGGACCGGTGGAAGGCACTATTAATGCGTTTGCAATGCATGATTTTGAGATCTTTAAACAGCTGTATGATTTTGATCTGAAAGAACTGGAAAAGATTTATCCATCCGTGGACAGCAGCCTGATCACCAATTATCAGAATATCAACGAGGGCAGCAAGTTCTTTAACAAACGCATCCGCGACCGGATCTGCACACTGGCAGAAAAACTGGCAAAGGCAGAGTCCACAAAAGAGTTCATGGATGATATGGTACAGTTTTATAAGGAATTCGGTGTTGGTAAACTGGGTCTTCACAAGGCATTCCGTATCGATGGAACCGTGACTCCTGCCCGGATCGTACCGATCACGAATATCGCACATGTGCATCTGGATGATCTGGTTGGATATGAGATCGCGAAGAAGAAACTGATCGACAATACAGAGGCTTTCGTACAGGGACGTCCGGCAAACAACTGTCTGCTGTTCGGTGATGCAGGTACCGGTAAATCTTCCAGTATCAAAGGTATCCTGAATCAGTATTATGATCAGGGACTTCGTATCATCGAGGCGTATAAACATCAGTTCAAGGATCTGAACGATATTATCGCACAGGTGAAGAACCGGAATTACAAGTTTATTATTTATATGGACGATCTGTCTTTTGAGGAGTTTGAGATCGAGTACAAATATCTGAAAGCTGTAATCGAGGGTGGTCTGGAGAAAAAACCGGATAATATTCTGATCTATGCGACCTCCAATCGAAGACATCTGGTTCGGGAGAAATTCTCGGATAAAGAAGAGAGAAGAGATGATCTGCATTCTTCCGATACGGTTCAGGAGAAACTGTCGCTGGTTGCACGTTTTGGCGTGTCTATTTTCTTCTGCGCACCGGATAAGAAACAGTTCCAGAATATCGTGAAGACGCTGGCTGAGAGACACCATGTGGAGATGCCTGAGGAGGAGCTTTTGCTTGAGGCGAATAAGTGGGAGTTGCAGCATGGGGGGCTGTCGGGTCGGACGGCGCAGCAGTTTATTGATTATCTTTGTGGCAAGACGGAAAATGAGTAAATAAAATATAGGTTTCGGCTAAGGGGACGCGGCTGAACTGGGATTCCTTGGGTGAACAACGTGGGCAGGGCAACTTTGAACTAGCCACTAACCGCCCACAAAGTGTTGTTCACCCAAGGAATCCCAGTTCAGCCGCTGTTTGTTAGCAGAGAACTGTTTGTTGGCGGAAACCAATGGGGACGGAGAGTTGTGGCTTTTTTTTCGGGGGCTTGCCGGTGGGGACGGAGTTTTATGGTTCTGCTAGAGCGTGTTTGAAAAAGGCTTTCTGCAAGATGTGCGTCACAGTTTGTGGGAG
>ERZ838483.1562-NODE-1562-length-18628-cov-9.848328_pt1 | contig 18628 bp, 16 predicted proteins | sample MGYA00519939_ERZ838483 | MGnify/ENA primary metagenome ERZ838483 (study PRJEB31850, sample SAMEA3708836) | human gut metagenome | biome: human gut; feature: human-associated habitat; material: faeces | place: China | collected 2014 ... | reverse complement strand
GGTTTGGCTGTGTGGCTTTGCTGTGTGGTTTTGCTGTGGAATGTGAGGATAGTGAAGATACTGGATTTTGCCCTTTGAGGATAATGTGGTGTGCCCCGGAACAGCCGCGAGTCTTGGAATCCGCTAAACAAGCGGCTTCCGAGACTTTTTCTTTTGCTACTAACCGCAATTACTCTATTTCACATTGTTTTGTTATTAGATAGCTTTTCTTTGCGGCATCGGGATTACTTTTCCTGATGCCGTTTTTTGGGCATAGGACCATACGGAAGTCCTGCATTGGCATATGTTGTATCCGGAGTAACTGAATCGCCTGCTATATTACCATCATAGGAAATTCTTGTTTTCCAAACGGATCAAGCAGGATGCCTTATTTTGTGCCATCAGTGCAGAAAATATGGAGCATTTTATATTTCTTCTGGAGAAGCTGGGATTTGAAGTAAAACAGGGCAAACATATCGCTGTAAAGATTCCGGGGATGAAGCGGTTTAAAAGATTGGATACCATTTCAGAGGATTTGTGCAGGGAGAGTCTGGAAGCTATGTTTCGATATGGGGACGCAAGTCTTGCAGCTCTTGTAAATCGAGCTGTTTCATTACTGCCGGCAAGAAAAGCTGTTTTTTCACCGTACCAGAGAAAGTGCTATGCAAGGAGGTATCGTTTGCATCTCGCTGAGAAAAAACGGTTCACTTATAAATCTGGCATGCGAGAGAAGAAGGGCGAGCGAAATAGGAATAGCAGATAGTTGTAATGATTTGGGTGCTATGGCGTGGGCTATAGCACCTGAATTAGTCTAGTGAAGTTTTTGATACTACTAATTGAGAAACAATCGCAAGAAAATGCGAAAGTTTATTGAAGGAGAATGTGTGATGTGATATGCTGGAAGAAATGGAGTTTGTAGGTGAAAATTATGCTTTGATTAAGATACTGGTATTTTGAGTAACGGAGAGGATATGGGAAAACTAATTATACTTAGAGGGAATTCGGGAAGTGGAAAGACAACGGTGGCTAAGGAATTACAAAAGAAATTTGGTTACAATACAATGCTCATTTCGCAAGATGAAATCAGAAGGAATATATTGTGGGTTAAAGATGGCATAGATACTAAAGCATTACCGCTTATGATAGAACTTTTGAAATATGGATATGAGCATAGTGATATTGTTATTCTGGAAGGAATTATGTACGAGGAATGGTACAATCCCTTGTTTAAGGTGGCGAACGAATTATATGGTTCAAATGTATATTCGTATTATTTTGATATTCCATTTGAGGAGACGATAAGACGACATCAAACAAGGAGTAAAAGCCAAGAATTTGGTGAGGAACATATGCGCGGATGGTGGAGAGAAAAAGATTTCTCTGCTGTTCTTAAGGAACAGCTTATCACCTGTGAAATGGATGCGAATAGCATTGTAGCAAAGGTATATGCGGATTTGCTAAAGGGAGAATAGAAAATGAGACATGATATTATTGAGTATGTAGAAATTAGTTCTGTTATTGGTAGAACAGTAACCGTAACTGTTGACAGACCATTGGGCAGTTACCACCCAGAACATAAGGATATGTATTATCCAATAAATTATGGGTATGTGGAAGGCATCATGGCACCGGACGGAGAAGAGCAGGATGCTTACATATTAGGTGTGGATGAAGCGATAGAAAAGTTCACAGGTAAGATTATCGCTATTGTTCATAGGAATGATGATGTGGAAGAGAAATGGGTTGTTGCACCGGAAGGTATGGCATTTACCAAGGAAGAAATCTGTGAGCAGATTCATTTTCAGGAACAGTATTTTGATAGTGAGATTGTGATGTAAAGGATTTGAAAGGGTTGTAGGTAATAATAAAATGAAATTACTATATGGAACGGGGAATCTGGCAAAATTATCTGCAATGAGGAACCGACTTGAACAGTTAGATATAGAATTAATTGGATTAAATGATATGAGAGCAGAGGGCAAGATTGTTCCAAAAGTAATAGAGGATGGCAATACCCCTCTTGAAAATGCAAGGCTGAAAGCAATGGCATATTATGAGGCTTTTCAAATTCCTGTATTTTCTTGTGATTCAGGATTGTATTTTGATAATGTCCCAGATGAGGTTCAGCCTGGCGTGCATGTTCGTAATGTGAATGGAAAATGTTTGTCAGATGATGAAATGATAGATTATTATTCAGGATTGGTAAAGGCATATGGGAATCTTGTGGCAAGGTACAGGAATGCAATTTGTTTTGTAATGGATAATACGCATATATATGAGACAATGGAGCCGTCTATGGAAAGCGAGAAATTTATTTTAACAGATAAACCTCACAGCACGATTAGAAAAGAGGGATTCCCGTTGGATAGCATATCTCTTGATATAAAGACGAATAAATACTATTACGATTTGCCGGAAGATAAATTAGAGCAGGTGGCTGTTGAAGATGGTTTTTTAGAGTTCTTCAAGAATATTTTAAATCCGAATTAGCAATTAATACTGGAGGTTTGGGATCATGATAGAAAGTGCAATTAATTTGTTAAGGAAATATTTGCTGATGATTGTGAAAAACTCTTGCTGCTTAAAGATATGATGAATATTGAGACTGCAAAGAAAACGGCTATGCATAGACAAGCTGTTATGGAGGACTTTCTTGAAGAGTTTATGGCAGAATGGGAAGGAGAAAAGTGATATGTTGGAAGTAAAATTTTATGATACAGTAGATGATTCACTATTGAAATTTGCAGTAATTATTTCGCAGAGCAATGGCAAGTGGATATTTTGCAAACATAAGGAACGAGATACCTATGAGGCTCCGGGAGGTCATCGTGAAGTTGGAGAAGATATTTTGGAAACTGCTAAGAGAGAACTTCAGGAAGAAACAGGTGCCATACAGTTTGATATTAATCCAATATGTGTTTATTCCGTTACAGGTAAGAATAGTGTAAATGAGACCGGTGAGGAAATATTTGGATTATTATGTTTTGCGGAGATAAGGGAATTTTCAGGTCAGCTGGATAGTGAGATGGAAAAGGTTGAGCTTATGGATGAGTTGCCCCAAAACTGGACGTATCCGCTGATTCAGCCTAAATTGATTGAAAAGTATCTGCAGATAGAAAAGCAGTCTTACAGTCGGATACAACTGGCAGCGAAACAGACTATAGAATACATAAAGGATACTATCAAGCCGGGAATGAATTTACTTGAGATCCGAAAGTTTTGTGAGGAAAAACTGTTAGAGTTGGGTGCAGATTCGTTCTGGTATTGGGATGTTGGTGCATTTGTATTTGCAGGAGATGAAACAACTGTTTCTGTATCTGGTAAGCAGTATGTAACTTCGAATAGAGTTATAGGGAACAACGATATAATAACCATTGATTTAAGTCCGCAGATGGGGAATATCTGGGGAGATTATGCGAGAACTATTATTGTGGAAAATGGTAAGGTTGTAGAGGATATAGGGCTGATTGAAAATCCGGAATGGAAAAGCGGTCTCCAGATGGAAGAGAAATTACATGCAGAATTGTTACGCTTTGCTACGAAGGAAACAACCTTTGAGAAATTGTACTATCATATGAATGAGTTCATCGTAGAAAATGGATTTGTGAATCTTGATTTTATGGGCAACCTTGGGCATTCCATTGTAAAAACCAAAGGTGATAGAGTTTACATTGAAGAAGGTAATATGACGAAGCTTGGCGATGTGAAGTATTTTACATTTGAACCGCACATATCATTTCCAGATTCAAAGTATGGATATAAAAAAGAGAATATTTATTACTTTGATGAAAATGGGCTGATGAAACTTTAAGATATAGATTGGATGAAAAAATGATTAGAGAAGCAAACAAAAATGATTTAGATGAAATATTACAGCTTTACTATAAAAGAGCAACAATGGAAGATATAGATGAATTGGTAAGAACAAGAATAATTGTCCTTCGTGCAGCTAACAAATTGTCAGATGATGAGGATATGTCCGTTGTGGAGGAGGAATCATATGCATACTATAGGCGTGCGTTGGAAACCGGAGAGCATATTGCATATTTGGTGTATGATAACGGAAAGTTTATCGGAGCTGGTGGTGTCAGCTTTTATCAGGTTATGCCGACCTATCATAATCCGACAGGTAAAAAGGCGTATATTATGAATATGTATACGGCACCGGAATATAGAAGACAGGGAATTGCAATTCACACATTGGATTTGCTGGTGAAGGATGCGAAGGAACAGGGTGTGTTACAGATTGCATTAGAGGCAACGGATATGGGACGACCTTTGTATGAGAGATACGGATTTGTAAAAATGGAAGATGAAATGGAGCTGATATAGTATGACAAAAGTGTATTTTGTGCGTCACGCACAACCGGAGCATGATTGGGAAGAAGACAGAACGAGACCTTTGACAGAAGAAGGAAAGAAAGATTCTGAGATTGTATTGGAATTTTTGAAGGACAAAAAAATAGATGCGTTTTATTGTAGTCCATATAAACGTAGTATGGATACTATTGCAGAGACAGCAGCTTTTTTCGCAAAAGAGATTATAACGGATGAGAGATTAAGGGAGCGTGAAAAAGGCCCTGATGGAAACAACCACGGAATGTTTCAGAAACGCTGGGCTGACCATGATTATCATGAAGATGGTGGAGAATCCATTGCTATGGTTCAAAATCGTAATATAGAGGCGTTGAATGAGATTTTGTCAGATAATACAGATAAAGAGATTGTTATAGGAACCCATGGTACTGCCCTTAGTACGATATTGAATTTTTATGACAATAGCTTTGGATGTGAAGATTTTCTGAGAATTATAGATTGGATGCCATATATTATAGAACTGGATTTTGAAGGTGATAAGCTGGTTGGCAAACATGAACATTGCTATGTGGAGAAGAAATTCAAGGGCAATCAGTGTGCAGATAAGAAGTAGTGAGGAAATAGATGAATACACGATGTTATATGGTCATTATCAAAGGTGAAATAAAGACATCCGAAATAATGTCATGTGGTTACAATAGAAATACCCAAAAATGGGATGTAAAATTCAATAATGGAAAAACATACTCGTATGCATATTTGAATGTGGAAAAGTTGACTGATCCGGAGGTTTTGAATCCTAACATGTATCGGATTAGCAGAGAAGGACGAGAGTTCTTTGATGTTAATGCAATATATGTATTTAGAAGCGGAAGTGAGTCTTATTGGCACATTTGTTTTGGCGATGGTAGTGAAAGAGATTATCGTCGGAACGACTTGCATATTATAGAGTCATGTCTTGCCCAGAGTCAGTCGTCAAATGTATTTGAATACATAAAGCAAATTGCAGGTTTGAGTAATCTTAAGAATGAAGAGACTGGTGAAAAATTATTGTCTAAGAAGTTTGACAAGATTTCTTTTGTGGGTAGTGATGTAGCTTTAGCAAAGTATTTGAATCCATCATCATTGAAAGGAAAAAGAACAGGACGCGAATACATTCCGATTTTCCCATTTGGATGCAATAACAGTCAGTATAAGGCTGTAAAAAATGCCATGGAGAATCAGATTAGTGTTATACAGGGACCTCCAGGAACGGGGAAGACACAAACGATATTGAATATTATTTCCAATATATTAATGCAAGGGAAAACGGTACAGATAGTATCCAATAATAATTCGGCAACGGAAAACGTATATGAAAAATTATCTTCTCCAAAATACAATTTGGGTTTTATTGCTGCGACATTAGGAAGTTCTAAAAATAAGAAATTATTTGTTGAGCATCAGGACGCCGCTTATCCCGATTTTTCGTCGTGGAAAACGGGAGAAGATCCAAGTGTTTTGCAGAAGGAAATAGCAGAGCAATCCAGTCAGTTAAAAAGTGTTTTTGATAAGCAGGAAAAACTGGCGTGTTTAAGGCAGGAACTTTCACAGCTGGTTACTGAACAGGAATATTTCAATCAATATGTTAAAGAATCAGATGTTCATACAGATAGTATTAAGTTCAAGAAAAAACTATCTTCAAAGCAATGGATGGTATTGTGGCAGGAGTGTCAGTTGATTTCGGAAGAGAAAACGGCAATAGGATTTTGGTTTAAGATAAAAGCCTTATTTAAATATGGAGTAGCCGATTGGAGCATTTATAAGCAGGATATTTCAAAGATACTTACAACCTTTCAAGCAATGTATTATCGTGCGAAGCAGGCGGAGTTGTCTGCGGAAATTACAGATATTGAAAAGTATTTAAATAGTGTTAATAAGAATTTGCTTGAGGATTTATGCAAACAGTCAATGGTTGTCCTAAAAGATAAACTGGCAAGGAAATATGAAGGTAACAGTAGTAGGAAAACTTTTAGTGAAGATAATCTGTGGAAGGAACCATATGATGTACTAGCTGAGTATCCGGTTATATTAAGTACAACATTTTCATCAAGAAACAGCCTGAATTCAGATGTGGTGTATGATTACCTTATCATGGATGAAGCATCACAGGTAGATATTGCAACTGGTGCGTTGGCATTGTCCTGTGCAAGGAATGTTGTTATTGTGGGGGATACCAAGCAACTTCCCAATGTTATTACAGATGATATAAAAGCCAAAGCAAAAGCTATATTTGACAGTTTTAATGTGAGTGAAGGATATCAGTATACAAACAGTTTTCTGCAATCCATTTTGGATGTTATGCCAAATGTAACACAAACATTGTTGCGGGAACATTACAGGTGTCACCCTAAAATAATAAATTTCTGTAACCAGAAATTTTACCGTGGAGAATTGATTATAATGACAACGGATAAGGGTGAAGAGGATGTTTTATCTGTAGTAAAAACAGTGGCGGGAAATCATGAGCGTAACCATTATAGTCAGCGCCAGATAGATGTTATTAAAAATGAGATTATACCAAAATATGTTTCAAATCCGGAAGAAACCGGAATTATTGCACCGTACAAAAATCAGGTAGAAGCATTAAGCAAGGAGATTACAGATATTGATGCTGCTACAGTGCATAAGTTCCAGGGCAAGGAGAAAGAGAATATTATTATATCTACCGTGGATGATGAAATATCTGATTTTGCAGATGATCCATATTTAATCAATGTTGCTGTATCAAGAGCCAAAAAGAAATTGATGCTGGTTGTAACTGGAAACGAGCAATCAAGAGAGCGTAATATAACAGAATTGATAGATTACATTCAGTATAATAATTTTGAGGTTACTGAAAGCAAGATTTATTCGATTTTTGATTACCTTTACAAGCAGTATACTGAGGAAAGAAGGGTATACTTGCAGAAGCACAAAAAAGTATCAGAATATGATTCGGAAAATCTGATGTATTCATTGATAGAGGACATTATCTCTGCTAACAAGTATTCAAGCCTGGATGTTGTTTGTCATTTTCCGTTGAATATGTTGATTAAGAATCCAGAACTATTAAATGAGCAGGAATGTCAGTACGCAATGAATCCAGCAACACATTTAGATTTTCTGATTTATAACAGAATTGGTAAAAAGCCTGTGTTGGCGATTGAGGTTGACGGATATGAATATCATAAAGAGGATACCGCTCAGGCTTCAAGAGATTTGTTGAAAAATCATATTATGGAGTTGTATGAAATTCCATTACTGAGATTTATGACTAATGGTAGTGGCGAGAAAGAAAAGATTATCGAGATGTTGGATAAGTTGGTTGGGTAACCGAAGTAGGAAATAAAATGGGAGATGCTATTATGGCTGTATCATATAAACGATTATGGAAATTATTAGTGGATAAAGAAATGAGCAAATCGGATTTGCGTAAGAAGGCAGAAATTGCTCCTAATACAATGACAAAGCTTCGCCGTGATGAAGAGGTGAGTCTAACGATTCTTAGCAAAATCTGCAAAACCTTACATGCAGACTTTGGGGATATTGTGGAGTATGTGCCAGACGCAGAAATATGGGATTTGTATAACGAGAATAGAGAACTTCTTGGGAAAGACCATATCAGAGGAGAACAGTTACCGATAGACGGATACCATCTGGTGGTGCATGTCTGGATTCGTAATTCTAAGGGAGAGTACCTTATCTCGCAGCGTTCCGCAAATAGGCCAACATATCCTTTGATGTGGGAATGTGTAGGCGGTTCGGTTGTGAAGGGAGAAGATAGTTTACAGGGAGCAATTCGAGAGGCAAAGGAAGAGGTTGGCGTTGATTTGATGCCGGAAAATGGACAAGTTCTTTTTACAAAGACACGTAAAATCATTGATGGAAAAATCTATAATGATATTATGGATGTTTGGCTGTTTGAATATGATGGAGAGGTTGATTTGGGTAATGCAACAACAGATGAAGTGGCGCAGGTTGCTTGGATGAATCGGGAACAGATAAAAGAATTGTTTGATGCAAATATGTTTGTAGATACATTGGAATACTTCTTTACGGAAGTGGACAAGTAGTAATTTGGAAAGTTGATGGATATATAAAGGAAAATGAACATCAATCCATAGAGTGGAAGGAATCATGGCAGGATGAGTATTAAAAATGGATTTGTGGACATGCCAATGCCTACGGTGGAACAATATACATAGGTACGGATGACGATGGATGAAAAATTGTAGACCGCATTGGTGAAGTGCCAGCAATAAAAGAAAGCAGTTATGTGTCTGCGATTTTAGAAAGTACAATTTCTTTTACGGAAACTTGGATATTACCCCATAGCTTAGAGCTATTTAAAAGATTTTAATTCCTCTAAATATAAAATGATGAGTAAAAAATTGATATGTAGCCATAAATGAGAAGAGAAAGGTCTTACGTAAGCGCTTAAATCTTGGGTAGCTTTACTGTCTACATTTTTGGACTCATAATGATAGTAAATAGATTTTTACTACACTCCGCTTGATAGGAGATAGAAATTTACTACATTTGGAGGTTTCATTATGAGTAAGAAACGTGCTCCAGGGCGTTCCCTGGACGAATGGATGGAACTGGTAACTGAATGCAGACAAAGCGGCCTGACAGCTGCTGCATGGTGTAATGAGCATGGGATATCTCCCAGCTGTTTTTACAATGCAGTTACCCGTCTCCGAAAAAAAGCCTGTCAGATACCGGATCCAGTTGGAAAAGTCAGCGCTCTTGACCTTACATCCCAGAAACAGGATGTAGTCCAGATTGCTATAGAACCGGTGCTCCAGCTACAGAAAAGTAGTCGGGGATTTTTTTCTATCATACCTAAAAACTAAGCGCTTACGAAAAATAAGCCTATTTCAAGGCTTTGCGGTACTTTTTTGCATTTCAATGTGTCAAACTCCCGCGTTATCTGCATCGCAACAGCCGGGATCACGCACGGATGAAAGCGAAATATGATTTGACAAAAGGTCAGATTCTGATACATAATGATGTAGCAAACCTTGAAAAAGAAGTATGGAAACTGCAGCCGTATGAGGCCTGCATGATAGAAATATAAAAGATCTTCCCGGCATTAGCCCGAGAGTACATAAAACAGGGAGGGAGAAAATGTATCACATTCTTCTTGTCGAAGATGAAGAGATTGAACTGGAAACGCTGAGAGATTATATCGACTGGAAAAAGAACGGAATTTCCAAAGTATATACGGCACGCAATGGCAGACGCGCACTGGAATGTCTGGAAGAAAACCAGATCGATCTTGTGATTACAGATATTCAGATGCCGGGAATGAGCGGGATTGAGCTGGCAGAAAAGATTGTGCAGCGGGAGTACTCCTGTAAAATTATTTTTCTGACCGGATATGATGATTTTTCCTACATTCACGCAGCATTTCAGGTGAGAGCGATAGACTATCTTTTAAAACCGTTTACCATTGAAGAAGTGGAAGAATGCCTGAAGAAAGTGCGGCAGGAGCTGGAAAAACGGGAAGTGGACGAATGGTCAAAAAAAATGGCGGCAGACCAGCTGCTGGAGACGATTTTGCAGACCAGAATGGATCGCACATTACTGGAAAAGAATTTCCGTGGTGTTTTTCAGGAAGAGATGAAAACATGTGGATTTGGAATCGCTGCGGTTTATGGAACGTTGAATGAAGATCAGTGTGCGGAAATACAAAAGAGATGGAAAGGCATCCGCTATATCGGAACAAAAGATTCTGTTTGTATGCTTGTCATGTCCGGTTACATGCCCGTGAAAGATACGGCATTTCAGATCTGGAATACATTAAAAGAAGAACCGAAAGCGGTTGGCTGGTGTATGGGCAGATGGACGGCAGATCAGTTGTATGAAAAAGCGGAAATGCTTCGAAACTGCCGCGGTGCCGCTTTTTACTGTGATCCGCCAGCTCTGTTCTGTGTCGATGAAACGATTTATCAGGCAGGAGCGGAGTATGATGCAAAAGAACAACAGCGAAGACGTGAGAAAATCTGCGGACTGGTGAGCAAAGAAAAACCAGAAGAGACGATGCAGCAGACAGAGACTTATTTTGTACAGATGACAGGCATTGATCCGTCTGTTTTCATACGCGAAATTTATAACCTTTATTTGTATTTGTGGAATCGTCTGATCTTAAGCGATGAACTTTTGGAAAGCTGGATAAAAACAGGGGAACCCTTTACGGAGAAGGAAATTTTTGCGGCAGATAGCAGCCATGAATTGAAAAATAAAATGAGACAGTATCTGATGCATATCCTGGCGTTCTTTGAAAAGCAGAACCAGAATCCAAATTATTACGCAGTTTCTCAGGTAAAAGCATATTTGCAGGAACATTGTTCGGAAAGCGCCAATGTTGAGGAACTGGCTGCAAAAGCGGGACTGTCACCGAATTATCTGCGCAGTTTGTTTAAAGAGGCAACTGGAAAAACGATTCTGGAATACAATACAGAGATGCGTCTGCAGAAAGCGGCAGAGTTATTGAAAGATAAGAAAAATAAAGTGCGCGAAGTAAGCATTGCTGTCGGATATGAAAATGTTTCATATTTCGGTGTAGTATTTCAGAAAAAATTTGGAGTGACGCCAAATGAATATCGTAAAATGGTATAAAAATTTAAGTTTTCAGTTAAAACTGGTCGTTGGTTATCTGGTACTGGCACTGCTTCCGATGCTGTGTGTGATCTGGTATAATTATGTAAGAACAAGAGAAATGCTTCTTGCAGATGCCTATCAGAGTACGGAGCAGGAAGCGGAGCGGATCCAAAAAAATTTTTCCACGATGATGGAACCGTATGAAACAGTGCTGGATGTTTTGTACGTCGATCAGATGCTGAGCGGTTATCTGTTTGCAGATTACAGCAGAAATTCCTATGAGGATATGTTTTATTATATCGATAAAAAAATCAGCGAAATTTGCCTGATGAATGGAAGTATTCACAAAATCTGTTTTTACACGAACAATCAAACACTCCCGCAGGACAATTATTATTTCTATGATATGAAAACAATCGAAAGAAAAAACCAGGTCGTGATTGCAGAGGCGGGAGGAGAAACAGTACTATGCGGAATGACGGGGCAGGATTCTGTTCTGAGTCTGAACCGTCTGATGAACTTTTATCCACAAGGTGGCCTGAAAAGTGTTCTGACGCTGGAAATAGAAAATGATCTGGTACAGGGGCTTCTGGAGCCGTTAACAGAGACGGATGAAATTTATCTCATTGACAGAAAGGGAAAAATTCTTGCGTCATCTGTGACAGAAACAATCGGAAGTTCGATAACAACAAGGATTCCGCAGAAGAGTTTGGAAAGCCGAACGCAGTTTGAATTTGAAAGAGATGATATAGCAAAGATTGGAAATATGCAGAATGGAAAATTTGATACCAGGATTCTGGTTGTTTCCGATAAAGAAACGGTATTGAAAGGTGCAAAATCTGTTTTGCGGAGAATGGTGCTTCTGATTTTCTGCAGTGCCGGATTGGTGCTGGTTTGTATTATCTGGTATACCAAATGGATGACAGAACGAGTGCAGAGAGTGGTATATGCGGCAAAACGCTTAGGACAGGGAGAGTTTGATTATCGGCTGGAACGGATGGGAGAAGACGAAATCGGACAGATTGGAGCAGCATTTAACCAACTGAGCGATCAGATTCAGAAACTAATCCGGGAAAATTATGAAAAGAAGATCAAAATTCAGACGAGCGAACTGAATCTGATGCAAGAGCAAATCAATCCCCATTTCCTCTATAATGCGCTGGCCGTGATATCTGCACTTGCCATGCGGGAGGGCGGAAAACAGACGATGCATGCGGTGAAAAATCTGTCAAATTTCTACCGGATTTCTCTGAACAAAGGGAAACAGGTGCTTTCGATTCAGGAAGAGATAGAACTGCTGCAGAGCTATCTGAAAATCCAGCAGATGCGTTTTGGGGACGGTGTACAGGTGGAATATGATATTGAAAGAGAAACACTTCCGCTCCGCACGATTAAGCTTCTGCTGCAGCCTTTGGTGGAAAATGCCATTCATCATGCAAGAAAAGAAGAGGGAACACTTCACATTCAGGTCAGGGTCAGAAGAAAAGAAGAGAATGTGCTTTTTGAAGTATCCGATGACGGCTGCGGAATTCCGGCAGAAAGACTCGTGTATTTAAGAAGGTCTTTGAAACGTTCCGAAGAAGGGTACGGACTTCGTAACGTGGAAAACAGAGTGCATCTGGCATATGGAGAAGAGTATGGCGTTATGGTGGAAAGTGAAGAAGGCCGTGGAACGATGGTTTCTGTGAAAATTCCGGTTAATATTTCGAATTAATAACAGGGAAAAGTAGAGGAGAAGATTAGAAATTTCCGCAGCCTGTGGAGAAAAAAGGAAAATACAGAAGTCCGCTTGTGAATAAAATTGAATTTCATGAAAACTGTATAGAAAAGAAGAAAGAAGTCGGTCAATCAGAGCAAAGTTGCCTGTTGACAGACTTCTTTTGCGTTTCCATGCGTACGATAAAAAGGTTCCGTGAACCTTTTTTCGTTAAATATTGATAGAAATTGTAAAAACACAGGATTTCAGAAGAAGGAAGAATAAAATCGTGTTAAAAAGAGATAGAAATCGTAAGAACGTGAGATTGTGAGTGGACAATCTATCTATTAAAATAAAAATATAGACAGCAAGAGTGTACAAGATGAACAAAAAAGAAGAAAGAAGGAGAAGGCATGAAAAAAGAAAAAGTGCGGGTAAAGCACAAAAAGAGCCTCCGGGAACAGTTCTGGGAACAGAAATATCTGTTTTTGCTGCTGCTTCCGTCGCTGGTATGGGTCATTCTGATCTGCTATGCACCGATGACAGGATTGTATATGTCCTTTATTAATTACACCCCGCAGGGAAATGGCTATTTTACGGATATGGCGAATTCGCAGTTTGTCGGTCTTGACTGGTTTAAGTATTTCTTCTCTACGGATTTTACTAAAATCATGAGAAATACGCTGGCGACCAGCCTTTTGACGTTAGTGTTTTCGTTTCCGTTACCAATTATTCTGGCGATCTGTCTGAATGAGGTGCGCAACCAGAAAGCTAAGAAATTTGTACAGACGGCGTCGTATATTCCGTATTTTATTTCCTGGGTTATCGCAGCTAACATTTTCCTGACATTCCTGTCCTCAGACGGAGTCATCAATAACCTGCTGAAATTTCTCGGATTTACGAAGGAATCCATTCTGTTTTTCCAGAAGGGACCGTATTTCTGGTGGATCATTGCGATTGCAAATGCATGGAAAGTTCTGGGCTATAATGCCATTATTTATATGGCAGCAATTTCCGGAATCAGCCAGGATATGTATGAGGCAGCTGATGTAGACGGAGCAACAAGAATGCAGAAAATTCTGCATATTACACTTCCGGCATTGAAGCCAACCATTATGATTCTTCTGATTCTGGCCATTGGAGGGGTTCTGAATACAGGATATGAGCAGCAGCTGTTGATGTCCAATGATTCTATTTTAAACTATTCGGATGTGCTGGATACGTATGCATATCGTTATGGTCTGAAAAACGGAATGTATTCTTATGGTACTGCAGTTGGTTTCTTTAAATCTGTAGTGTCCTTTATCCTGGTAATCGGTGCAAATGCACTCTCGAAGAAGTTCAGTGATGACAATACGGCACTGTTTTAGGAGGAAGGAAAATGAAAGAAAAAGCAATCAAAATTAAGAGAAAAAGAAGTGCCGGTGACTGGTTTCTGGATGTTTCCAAAGTAGTATTCCTGGTATTTGTTACGGTCATCTGCGTTTATCCTTTCTGGAACATCTTTATTGTATCCATCAATGATGCAACGGACGCGTTACGCGGCGGACTGTATTTTCTGCCAAGAAAGCTGAGTCTGGCGAGCTATCAGGATATTTTAAGCCGTGCAACATTCCTGCATGGCGTCCTGATTACGGTACTTCGAACCATGATTGGAACACCGCTGGCCGTTCTGGTTACAACAGCACTGGCGTTTGTACTTTCACGAAAAGAACTGTTGTTTAAAAAGCAGCTGAATCTGTTTTTTATCTTTACCATGTATTTTGGCGGCGGAATGGTTCCGTATTATATGGTCTTAAAGAGTCTGGGAATGCTGAATAATTTTATCGTATTTATTTTCCCGAATCTGGTAAGTGTATATAATATGATTCTGGTAAAGAACTACATCGAGGGCATGCCGGCGGAGATTTTTGAGTCTGCCAAGATTGACGGTGCAAACGATCTTACGGTATTCTTCAAAATGGTAATTCCGCTTTCCAAACCGATTATTATGACGATTGCACTGTTTGTGGCAATTACACACTGGAATTCCTGGTTTGATGCATATTTATTTACCAATTCCCAGTCTCTGAAAACAATGCAGTCTATTCTGGTTGAAATCCTGAACCAGTATCAGACATCGTCTGCAAACCAGGCAGCAAACCAGGCATCGCAGACGATTACACCGGACAGCATCCGAATGGCAGCTACCATGGTGGCTACAATCCCGATTATTATGGTGTACCCATTTATTCAGAAATACTTTGTAAAAGGAATCATGCTCGGATCTGTAAAGAGCTGATGATAAAGAAGGAGGAAAAGAAAATGAAATTCAAGAAAAGTATCGCAATGGCGATGAGCGTCTTTATGGCAGCCGGAATGCTTGCGGGATGCGGAAAAAGCAGTGATGGCAATGCATCTGCATCCGGCAGCACATCATCTGCATCCGGAGAAGTGTCTACCGACGGAGTAACCATTTCTGTCTTCGACAAAAACTCAGGAAGTAATACATTTGACGATCCGGTAGCAAAAGCAATCGAGGAGAAAACCGGCGTTAAAATTCAGGTAGAGAATCCGACCGGAGACCCGCTCGAAAAACTGAACCTGATGCTGACCGGACAGAACTACCCGGACATCGTTCTGATGGAGCGTGGAAATGATATTGTAAATCGTTACATTGAGGCTGGCGCACTGCTTCCACTGAACGATCTGATTGATGAATATGGTCCGGATGTAAAAGAGATGTATGGCGACACTTTAAATAAGAGTCGTTACACCGATGGAAAGAACTATTATCTGAACAACTGGTACGGCGTAGATCCGGATCCGGTAGCCGGTGTTCTGATGCGTTATGATTATCTGTGTGAAATCGTTGGAAAAGACCGTGCAGACAGCAACGAGCCGTTTACACAGGACGAGTATATTGACATCTGCAAAAAATTCAAAGAACTCCATCCGACCATTGACGGAAAAGAAAGCATTGCAATTACATTTGATGGCGAAAGCAAAAACTATGAGGGAACCTTAAAAGGTATGTACGGACTGAAAACATATTATCAGGACGGCGACAACCTGGAGCATCTTGCAAAAGCACCAAACTTTAAGGAAATGATGTCTTTTGTCAATGAACTTTACACAGAGGGTCTGCTTGATAAAGAGTGGGTTGTAAATAAGAAAAATCAGTGGACACAGAAACTGTCTGCAGGAAATGTATTCAGTACCTTTGCATCTTACTGGGATACCGATGCGGCAAATACAGCACTTGCTTCTTCTATAGGTGAAGATGCAAAATTCTATTCCTATAAAATACTTGGCAATGGTATCAGTGCAGAAGAGACCACATATTCCGGAAGAAGTACCCTTGGATGGGATGCAATTGCAATTACAAAAAATTGCAAAAATCCGGAAGCAGCTATGAAGATGATTAACTATCTTGTAAGTGAAGAAGGTCAGTATCTTTTAATGTGGGGTATTGAAGGAACCAACTGGAATATGGAAGATGGAAAACATGTTCCAAATGATGATTTGATCGCAGGATTTGAAACAGATTTTGATAAGACAAAACTGGATACTGGTGTTCGTAAATGGACCTGGTTTATCAAAAACGGAAACGGTACAGACGGAACTCCGTATGATGTAACACAGTATAAAGTAAAAGAAACACGTCAGGTAGCGATGGATCATTTCGGAGAGAGTGATCGCTGGGATACATCAGAATTTGAAGGTCTGACTCCGGCAGGAAGTACTCCGGATGGACTGAAATGGCAGAAAATCCAGGATATCTACGATCAGGAATATCCGAAGATCGTCAACGCAGCAAGCCACGATGAAGCGATGGCGGAGTATGACAAGATGATCTCTGATATGAACGATGCAGGTCTCGAAGACGTAGAAAAAGTGATTACCCAGAATTATCAGGATCGTATGAAACTCTGGAATGAGTAAAAAACAACTGCAAAACAGAATCAATTGATAGAATAAAAAAGAGGCACCCTTTGGTTGAGTGAGTAAAGCTTATGGTAAGGTTTTAGAACAGATCACTTAGACAAGGGTGCCTTTTAAGGCGTATTCCATGCATAAAATTGTGCAAAACTGACCCCAGATAAGCACACACCATTTCTACAACAGAAAAACCTTCCTCTTTACGATATTCCACCATTTCTTTTGTTTCACGATAAAATCCGTCTGTCGTCCATGTTTTACATTTTTGATAGTTGTATTTGTGATTGATTAAGCATGACTTCTCGTGAAGGTGGTAGATAATGATAAGACGTGCCTTCTTGCCGTAGTGCTGAGGTAGGGATATAAAAATCCCCCTCGTTATCTGCAACTAAAGCACCACAACAGCCTGTGGCTATAACCTTTTTCACACCACCCGCAATCAGCTGTTCCCATAATTTGTGTGGAAGCAGCCCCACCTAAAGGAGCTTGACAAATCGCCAACTCAACACCATTATGTAGCGTTTTATATACAGGAAAGTCTTTTGTGATACTAATAAACTGTCCGATAATCTCACATTTATTTGTCATAGCATAATCGTCAATCTCTGTTTCCATAAACAGCATTACTACTTTCTCCAGAAAATGAAAATTCGTATTGTGTCCCGGCATAATAACAGCCTTGCTGTTTGTGTCATATTCTAAAATTGGTATATCATTTTTTATTAAGCTCATTTTACCTATGTCTTTTTAAATTTTACAAATCATGTTCTTACGACTCCATCAGCAAGTGATTCGGCCTGCTCTGAACAGCTACAATCTTTTTATTTGATTTCATTGAACGGCGTCTTTAATCATCTGTAACACTTTTGTTTCTCTCATAATCATGATTTCATTAAAATAATCTTCACTTTTATATGCTGAATTAACACGAATTGCCTCATCCAAGCTAACAAACCGAAGCGTAAATCCTGCTTCTGCTTCATAATCATCTAAGTCTTGGTCTACAATCCGATTTTTTGTTTTACACATATAGTAAAAATTTTCCTGCTCAAAAATTGTATTTAGCGAAACGTTGCTTTTTTGCCTACGCATTACACTTCCAAATTCACATATAGATTCCGGAATAACAGTTAACCCAACCTCTTCCCTAACCTCCCGAATAAGAGCTTCTTTCTTATCTTCATCCTTGTGAATCCCTCCACCTGGAAATTTGTAATATTTTTCCTTCTCACTGTAAACAAGTGCAATTTTGTTATCATCTTTGAGAATAATTCCTCTTACAGATGGTCTGCTAAATACGCTATCGCAATTTTCATAGTTTTGTAAATCTATTTCCAATAGTTGTTTCATCAATGTACCTCGCGTAAATTCCGATTGACAGTCTCTTGAACAAGCCTACCATATGGGTTATTCTACCACATATTCACCCTTAATTTACTAGAAATATTCACTATTCATTTACCATACATCTGAACTATCTTCAACATCTACCCATGCCTGCATCTCACCCGCTAAAGCCAATCGAGCATATTCTATAGGATTGTCAATAGCAAGTGTATTTAAGAATGGTGAATGGCTTCGTGTAGCTGGCAAACTTATCCCGGATGACTGCAGAGAAGCAAGACAGTCTATGTTAGATGCGTATCCATTACTGCAGGAGACTTTATTGTAAAAAAGAATGCACAGGCAGTTATTCCGAATGATGGAAAACAGACTCCGACCAAGGGCGCACGAGGTTCGGTGAACCTCGGTTTTGCGCTGACCGGAGCAGGAGCGGAAATCCTGGTGCCGTTAGGAATAGCAATATTCGATGGAAATAAATTTTTCTGTAATCATTTGTGTGGACGTGGCCAGTTTTTTAGTAAGCTTGGTGGAGATTTAAAATGCTCAAGAAATAAACCAATCCTGCGATGGATGAGTTCAAAATGGTTCTGATATGGTTTTTTAATATTTTTCTTTACAATGTTTACGATGCAGAGGAAGGAAAAGTAGTACATTCAGAAGTAGTAGATACGAATGGAAGCGGATATGGTGCATTGGCAGGAGTTCTTAATGCATTGAACGCAGATGTTTTGATCTGTGGCGGAA
>ERZ838483.1549-NODE-1549-length-18879-cov-3.897631_pt1 | contig 18879 bp, 19 predicted proteins | sample MGYA00519939_ERZ838483 | MGnify/ENA primary metagenome ERZ838483 (study PRJEB31850, sample SAMEA3708836) | human gut metagenome | biome: human gut; feature: human-associated habitat; material: faeces | place: China | collected 2014 ... | reverse complement strand
GTCCGGGATATACATATGGTTCCTCCTTGCGCTTCCTAGCGCGTGGTTTTCCTTCTTGAAGATGATACCGCTAGCCGCGGCCCAGAAACGCCATCACCTGCGGGCAGAACTCGCGCGTGAACAGCTCATCGGCAGGGCACACGGCCTGCAGCGCGCCATCCTCAGGCCGTAGCCGATGTTCTCCGCAACCGTCATATGTGGGAACAGCGCGTGGTCCTGATACACGATCCCCAACCGCCGTTGCTGCACGGGCAGGCAGCGGATGTCCTTGCCGTCGAGCAGGATGCTGCCGGCGTCCAGGGGAAACGCGCCGGCGATCGCCTCGAGCAGCACGGTCTTACCCGCCCCCGTCTCCCCCACGATGGCGAATATCTCGTGCGGCTCGATATGCAATTCGTCAACGCGCAGCGAGAAGCTGCCGCGGCGCGCCACCATGTCGCGAATCTCGATGCTGCCGCCGCTCATCGCTTTCCCTCGCATTCCCCGCTAAGCGCCGAACAACGCGGCGGTTTCCTCCATGCGCTGGGCGATGGGCACGCCGAACGGGCAGTTCGCCTCGCAGGCGCCGCATCCGGTGCAGTCCCCGGCGCGAACCTCAAGGGCAAGGTAATGGTCGCGAACGGATGCGGGCACCTCATCCTGCATCTGCGCAAGGTCGGAGTACTTGTTCACCTCGGCAATGTTGATGCCCACGGTGCAAGGCTGGCAATGCCCGCAGTAGATGCAATTGCCGAAATAGGCGTGCTGCGGAGCGCCAGCCAAGATGGACGCGTAGTTTTTCGCCGCGTCATCGGCGGTTTCGTACGCCAGGCAGCCTACGCATTCCTCGATGTCCCTGAACCCGGCCAACACGGAGGCGACCGCGGAGCGAGTCAGGCAATAATGGCAAGCCTGCACGGGGGTCATCGCCACGCCGAATGGCGATTTCTCGGCGTCGAACAGGCGCCCACCCGCGAACGGCTTCATGACGGTGATGCCCACGCCGTTTTCCTCGCACAGCGCGTACAGGCGCTTGCGCTGCGGGTCCATGTTCTCAAGACCGGGCTGGTACTCATCCTTGAACAGGTCGTTGATGTCCTCGGAAGCGGGCAGCATGTCGTAGGCGGGGTTGATGGAGAACATGATCATCTCGATGTCCGGCGTAACCGCAGCCCGCAGCGCAACCTCGGGGTTATGCGTGGACAAGCCGATGTGATCGATGCGCCCGGCGGCCTTCTCGGCGCGCACGTACTCGATGAACGGGCCGTTCATGATTTGCTCGAACTCGACGACCGCGTCCACGAAGTGGATCAGCCCCAGCTCGATATGCCCGCCGAAGCACGACAGCAACTCCTCCCATGCCGGGATCACCGCGTCCATGTCGCACGTGCGAGTATACTGACCGTTTTGCCAGGTGGCGCCGAAGTGGCCTTGCACAATCCACTTGTCGCGATGCGCGCAGACGGCGTTGCCCAAAACCCTGCGCACCGCCGGATCGGCCATCCAGCAATCCACGATGTTGACGCCCTGCTCCGCAGCGAAATCCACCAAACAGGAAACCTTCTCCTGGTCGTCACCCGGCATCCACTCCGCGCCAAAGCCGATCTCGCTGACCTCAAGCCCCGTCCTGCCCAAACGCCTGTAGTTCATGGAACCCCCTCCTTCGCTTGATACCGTACCCGTATCCTACCAGGAGAAAACCCTGCCGGGATGCATCGGCAACGCGGCTGCTCCCGCGCCGGCACTGCAAGGGCGATTCCCGTAACCGCGCAAAACGCGCGGCCTCATGCCGTCGAGAGGGAATCGAATGTCACCTCCTGACGACATGCGAGCACGACCCGCCTGTCGCCGAGCGCAGGAATCCGCTGCTCGACCACAAAAAAGCCTGTCTCGGCAAAAGAAAACCTGGACCCTGCCGCATATAATATGGGGCTACGACTCATGTGCTGCGCACGGCAGCGCATACCCGCGAACTAAAAGGAGCTCTGCATGGATCCGAACAAGCGTCCCGACGACATGGTGCGCATCACCACCCCTGAACTCGCCCAAGCCTTCATCGACGAGCAGGTTGCCGCAGTCCGCGAGCAGATCGGCGACAAGAAGGTCCTGCTGGCCCTTTCCGGCGGCGTTGACAGCTCCGTCGTCGCAGCGCTGCTCATCAAGGCCATCGGCAAGCAGCTCATCTGCGTGCACGTGAACCACGGCCTCATGCGCAAGGGCGAAAGCGAGCAGGTCATCGACGTGTTCAAGAACCAGCTGGACGCGAACCTGGTCTACGTGGATGCCACCGACCGCTTCCTGGGCAAGCTCGTCGACGTCGAGGAGCCCGAGGCCAAGCGCAAGATCATCGGCGCCGAGTTCATCCGTGTGTTCGAGGAAGAGGCCCGCAAGGTCGGCAACGAGGTCAGCTTCCTGGCGCAGGGCACCATCTACCCCGACATCCTGGAGTCCCAGGACGGCGTGAAGGCGCACCACAACGTGGGCGGCCTGCCCGACGATCTGCAGTTCGAGCTATGCGAGCCCGTCAAGCTGCTGTATAAGGACGAGGTGCGCGTGGTCGGCCGTGAGCTCGGCCTGCCCGAGAACATGGTCGAGCGCCAGCCCTTCCCCGGCCCCGGCCTGGGCGTTCGCTGCCTCGGCGCCATCACCCGCGATCGCCTGGAGGCGCTGCGCAAGGCAGACGCCATCGTGCGCGAGGAGATCGACAACGCCGGCCTGACCATCTGGCAGTACTTCGCCGTGGTGCCCGACTTCCGCGCAACCGGCGTGCGCGAGGGCAAGCGCGCCTACGACTGGCCCTGCATCATCCGCTGCATCAACACGGTCGACGTCATGACAGCCGAGGTCCCCGAGCTCGACTGGGCGCTGCTCAAGCGCATCACCGCCCGCATCACCGCCGAGGTCCCCCGCATCTGCCGCGTGTGCTACGACCTCACCCCCAAGCCCGTCGGCACGGTGGAGTGGGAATAAACCCGCAACATATCGCCTATCCAAGGCGCCTTGCTCTTTGCAAGGCGCCTTTTTCATGAGGAATCGTCTGTAGTGCTTCTTGCAACGACGAAGAACGTGCCGTACTTACATTTCATATTGCAATATATAGTTGACATTAAGATTTGGATGCAATATATTTCTGTCATGTTGCAACGGATATCTGTTCATACGTCGAAAGGAATCCCATGCCAGGCAAGAAAAACCTATGCATGAAGGCAGCGCGCGCAGCGGCCGGCCTTTCGCAATCCGATTTAGCCGAAGCCGTCGGCGTCACACGCCAAACCATCGGCCTTATCGAGGCAGGCGGTTATAATCCCACGCTCAATTTATGCGTTGCCATTTGCAAAACCCTTCATGTCACCCTAAACGACCTTTTCTGGGACGAAGAACGCTAACCCGTTTTCATCGTTCCCAACCCAGCACGTTACCCAAACCAAGACATATCCTTTTAGGAGAGAATCATGAAGCTGCAAAATATGAAACTTGCCCAGAAATGGCGCGAATACGCCGGCCCGAAGGACGAGCGTCTTGAGGCCGAGAACGCGAAAATCTACAAGCTTGGGTTCATGCTGCTATCGTTCGGAATGCTCACGTTGCTTGTGTATCAAATCATGGCCCAGCAGGTAGCATGGGTGCACGATGGCGCCGGCGAAGCGTTTCGCCTCTTCGCAAATCCCGTTGACGCCGTCATGTACGCATGGCTTTTCATCGTGATGACCGTCTGTGCCGTGCTGCAAACGAGGAAAGGCTATGTCGACACCAACCGCTTCGGGCAAACAGAGCACATTCCCACGGGCTATTTCCTGCTCATTTCGGGCATCACCGGCATCGCAAGCGCACTCGCCATCGCTGCTATGCGCTGCATCGCCGAGACGCAGATCGTACCGATCGAAAGCGTCTTTTGGGGAACGAACCTGGCAACGGGCGTAGTGTTCGGCGTGACCATCTTCGTTGCCGTATTCGGTGCGCTGTGCCTGGCATTCTTTGAGGCAAAACAGCGCCGCGCGAAAATCGAAGCGGAACTAGACTGCCCCGACGACCTGTAACCTAAAAGAGCGGGATCCCTGCCCTATACCACCCCGTCAGGGAAATATAACGAGCCGCGCCCAAACAATCTTTTTGGGCGCGGCTCAACCGTTTCTGAAACGCTGTATTGTTAATGAAACCGAATCTTTGCAATCAACGACGCACGGCAATCTACGAGCTAAAAGCCGACGATCAGGCCGCCGCGTTCGGCGTAGTAGCTGCAAAGACCCCTGGTCGGGAGGATTTCGATCCAGGAATCCTCCCATGCGTTCAAAATACCCTCTTTAAGAGCCTGGGCAACAGCATGGTTGTCGCAATGGCTGATGGCAACGTTGCCGCCGGCAAACCCGCGCTCCCTCATGCACTCGACAAGCGTGCGAACGGTGCGCTTCGGGCCGCGCGTCTTGCCCTCGACGACGATTCGACCCTCGTCGCTTGCGCTGCCGATGCCCCACATGCCAAGCGCCTTGGCCAGAAAGCCCGCCATCTTGTTCATGCGGCCGTTTTTAATCAGATTGTCGAAAGACGAAAGCGCGAAGATCACCTTGGTCTTATCCAGAAACGCGTTCGCTCGGTCCACCGCCTCGTCGAAATCGACGCCCTCACGGGCGAGCCTTTCAATCTCACGCACGCAAAGGACCAGCTCAGGACCGGTAGAGCGGGAATCCAGCACGGCGATCTTCTTGTCCGGGTCCGCTTCAAGCGCCAGGTCGCGAGCGGTGAGCGCGCTGTTCATGCTGCCGGAGAGCTGCGACGAGATGGTGATGGCGAAGGTGCGGTCGGCTTTCTCGAACTGCTCAAGCCACGCACCCGGGGCAGGGCACGAGGTGTAGCTGGCGGTCTTCTCCTGTTCCATATCGCGCAGCATCTCCTCGATATCGAGCTGCTCGTCATCGGTATACCCGCGAACCCCGACGCTGATCGCGAACGGCACGCTGGATAGCTCGATCACGTCGGATCGATAGTCCGAGGGGATAAGGTCGCAGCTTGAATCCGTGACCACGTTCCATTTCATGAAGGCCGTCCTTTCCCGATGCGTCAGGGCGCCCGCATGAGACAGGCGCCCCGCATCCATTCCTTTTCCCTGTATCCGCCAATCGAAACGCAGCTTCCCTGCGCTCAAACATCGTAGGAAACCACTATGCCCAGGACTTTCCCCATAAAGCAAGGGCGTGCGGCGAATCTCAAGCCGAAAGGCCGCCGCAGCAAGCGCTACGGCGTTTCAAGCCGCCCAAACCTTCCCCAACGCAAGAAAGGGAACGGGTGAAAACCCGTTCCCTTCCCAAAACCATCGGTCACCCGATGATCGACAAGGATTCGCGGATGATGCGCTAGGCGATCGGCGGGGTACCCTCGAAGTTGCCGAAGATGGCGTCGATCTGGATGGCGGCGCCCATGGGCAGGTTCGCAACGCCAACCACGCGACGAGCGGGGGTTCCCTCAGGGAAGAACTGAGCGTACACCTCGTTGACGGCGTCCATGTCGTTCATGTCCTTCACGAAGATGTTCACCTTGACGCAGTCCTCCAGGACATGGTCGACGCTCTCGATGATGGCCTTGATGTTCTTGAGAGCCTGCTCGGTCTCGGCCTTCACGCCGCCGGCGACCAGCACGCCCGTTGTCGGGTCAACGCCGAGCTGGGCGGAGATGTTGTTATAGTGGGAGAACGCCACGGTCTGGGAGGACAGCTCGTCCTTCGGAGCGTCGGCGATGTTGTTGGCCTCGATGATCAGGCCATGACGGGCCTCGACGGCCTGCGGCGGGGTGCCGTCGCCGTGGGAGCACACGGCCTCGATCTGCACGAGCGCATGCTGCGGCAGGTCGGCGACCTCGACCACGGTGCGGGCCGGCAGGTAGTTGACGGCGCGGGCGATGCCCGAATCCGGGAAGAAGCGCTTGTAGATCTCGTTCATGGCCTCAACGTCGCCGAGGTCCTTCAGGAAGACGGTGACCTTGACGATGTCGTCGAACGGAACATCCATGGCAGTCAGGACGGCCTTGATGTTCTTCAGGCACTGAGCGGTCTGCTCCTGCACGCCGCCCATGACGATCTGGTTGGAAACCGGGTCGATCGGCAGCTGAGCGGTGATGTTGTTGTAGTGGGAGAACGCCACGGACTGCGTGGACATCGCGTCGAACGGGGCGCTGTGGGTGTTGTTGGCGTACTTGACCAGGTCGCCGGCCTGGGGCTCGTTCGGGATGGTGCCTTCGCCGTTGGTGAGCAGAGCCTCAACCTGGACCAGGGCGCCCATGGGCAGATCGTTGACGGCAACGATGGTGCGGGCGGGCACATAGGTGGTGAAGAAGGACTTGTAAGCCCTCTCCACAACGTCGATGTCCATGATGTCCTTGACGAAGATGGTGACGCGAACGACGTCGTTCAGGTCATGATCGATGCTCGCAACGATGGCTGCGATGTTACGGAAGCACTGCTCTGCCTGCTCCTTGACACCGCCCTCGACGATTGCGCCGGTCTTAGGATCGACAGGCAGCTGGGCCGAGAGGTTGTTGTAATGGGAGAAAGCGACGGTCTGAGAGCACATCGGGCACTTCGGTGCGTTCTCGGTGTTCCTTGCCACTACCACGTTATCCGCCATGGCAATACCCTTTCTGTTGACAGCCTTCAATGAGGTTGCGCAAATACGTTTTCCCACGACTTGCGTCAGAGCGCATTTAACTTGACGGCTATTGTCGTTGTCAATCGGTTTTCAGCAAATTCGTTGCCGGCTTCTATCGGTTGAATCCCGTGAATCTATGGCGAAAAATGATTGGCCGATCCCATAATCCTTGGGTTTCGGCGCGTATTTTCCAGCGAAACCCTGTTGATTTCGCATACCGTTCGATGCCCTTTTCGGCAAAGTTTTTTCCAACCGTTACCGTTCCGTCAACCGCGTTTCCCGGCGAAAAACAGCCGCTTGCCGCCGAGCCTCTCCTTGACGAATCAAGGGCAAACCGTCAAGCCAACGGAAAAAGCCCTTGCTACACTCTCGCCGAAGGGAGCGGACCGAGCCGGATGAACGCCGTCGCAAGATAGCCGAACGGCGCCCCGGACGGCCCGCAGGCATACAAGGAGGAGGGATCCGCCATGTTTTTCTACGAGCCGCTATCGGCGACGGCATGCGTGAGCGTTTTGCTGTACCTGGCATTTCTGATCGGCATGAACGAGCTGTCGCGCCTGAACAAATGGGTAGGCGCGGTCATATTCATCGCGCTGCCGGTCGTTCTGACCGTCTTCGTTTGGCCCCATACCGCGGTCGAAGGCACGGGCGCCGGCACCTGGTTCCAGTGGGTGAAAACCTACTCGTGCTTAGCCGGAGCGATCTTGGGCTGGCTGATCGTCTACTTCCCCGCCTTCCAGAAGAAGTACATCGTCTGCATACCGCCCATCATCTTCGCCATCAACATCCTTGAGGCATGCATCCGCGACTTCCAGCTCACGGGCGTCAACGGCATCGTCGACGGCTACATGGTGGTCGGCGGCCCGTGGAACGTCATGAACGGCATAGCCGGCATCTTGAATGCCATCTGCATCTGCGGCTTCTTCGGCATCATCGTCAGCCGCGGCAAGAAGAAGGACTACGTCTGGCCCGATCAGCTGTGGTTCTGGATCATCGGCTACGACCTGTGGAACTTCGCCTACACCTACAACAGCGTCTCCGACCGCTCCATGTACTGCGGCCTGGTGCTTCTGGCAGCCTGCACCATCCCGGCGTTCTTCATCAAGCGCGGAGCCTACGCACAGCACCGCGTCCGCACGCTTGCCGTGAACATGATCGTCACCATGACCATCCCCTGGTTCTTCCTGCATCCGGCGTTCGTGGTCCATTCCACCAACAACCCCGCAGCTCACATGACCATCTCGGTCATCGCGCTCATCTTCAACGCGAGCTTGTTCATTTACCAGGCCTACACGATTTTCAGCAAGAAGCGCAACCCCTTCAAGCAGGAGCTCTACATCGACAACCCGCGCTTCCGCAGGGTGTACCTCGAGAGCATCGACGTTCCCGAAGGCCAACGCGAGGCAGCGCTGGCCAACCTTGAGGAGTTCGGCTACGTGGCCGCATGGGACGAGAAAGGCCGCGTCAAAACCATGGTGGAGCGCCCGTAACGCTTACGACCTTCGCGCCGCCGCACGATACGGGCAACCGCGGCGGCGCGCCGTTCAACCCAAGGAGGATCCCATGGGCATCCTATATCAAGCATCCGACCCTATGATCTGGGCGATCTGGCTGTTCGTCGTGTTCGCCCTCATGGCATTCAACGAGTTCGGCCGCACGAGCGTCTGGGGCGGCGTGGCGCTGTTCATCGTGGCCCCGATCGTGTTCACCATATTCGTCTGGCCCCACACCGCGGCGCCCGGCAACGAATACGGAACGGGCAACTGGTTCAACTGGGCTAAAACCTATTCCGCCTTGGCGGGATGCATCGGATTCATGGCGCTGCGGTTCGTGAAATGGCGCGGCGCGGACGGCAAGGAGCACCATCTGTATGAGAAACGATGGGCACTATGCTTCCCTCCGCTCATCCTGGCCATCAACATCGCCGAAGCCGTGGTGCGCGACGTGCAGATGTTCACGTACGGCCTGTGGGGCGGCGCCATCGTCGACCACGTCTGGATGATCTCCGGCCCTTGGAACATCATGAACGCGATCGCCGGCATCCTGAACATCGTCACCATCTGCGGCTGGTTCGGCATCTTCATCTCGAGGGACAAGTCGCGCGACATGATCTGGCCCGACATGCTGTGGATGTGGATCATCGCCTACGACCTGTGGAACTTCGCCTACACCTACAACTGCATGTCCGACCACTCCACCTACACGGGCCTGGCCCTGCTGATCGCCTGCACCGTCCCGACGTTCTTCACGAAACGCGGCGCATGGCTGCAGCATCGTGCGCAGACGCTGGCGCTGTACGCCATGTTCGCCATGGCGCTCCCGCAGTTCTACACGTTCGCCGAGATTCCCACGACCCACAACCCGAACGCGTTCTTCGCCGTCAGTCTGGTGGCGCTCATCGCCAATGTGGCCCTTGCCGCCTACCAGCTACGCCGAATCCGCGCACGGCGCCTTAACCCGCTTAAGGACGAGCTCTATAATGACACGAAGAGCTATCGAGAGGTCGTCGAGGAAAACCGCTGATCTACAGCGAACCGCGCCTTAGCGCACGCAGCGCGGCGGCTTCCCAACATGCGAAGGAGCCCCGTGTCTGCACTGGACAGCAAGCCGTTACCCGGATTCGATCCTGACCTGCCGCACCCCGTCACGCGGCAGGTTAGGCAAAGCGCGCGGCTTGAAGGCACCGCCGGCGACATCATGCTGGCGGCGCGCGAGCTTTACGAAACCGAAGGGGTCGCCGCCACCAGCATGGCCGCCATCGCCCGCAAGGCCGGCGTGGCGCGCAGCCTTCTATACTATTACTTCCCCGACAAGCAGGCCGTCACCGACGCCGTGATCGAGGATTATCTTGAGGATCTGGTCGAAAGCGTGTCCACCTGGAACGAGCTGCGCGCATTCGGCGAGACGCCCTCGGAGCTGAAAAACTGCGTATCCATGCTACGACGCGCGCTCTACACGGCATCGGGCGACCCTCGCCCGATGTTTTCCGTGCTCGAGGAGCTCGGCCTGCGCGACCGCTTCGCCACGCAGGCCGTCCGCGAGGTGGTGGCATGCATCCAGAACTACATCGTGTCCGAGTACATGGCGTACCGGACCATCGAAATCCAGCTGATCCCTGAGACGTTCGGCCTGCTCATATTCGGGTTAGCGGGGATGATGAAGGCCAAGCCCGACATCACCGACGACGAGCTTGCAACGCTTATCGCCCAAACGCTTCGCCTTGACATGACGGTGATCGATCCGCCGCCATGGCCGGAGCACCCTGATGCGCCTTCGCGCCCGACGCCATCTCCCGATGGCGCGGCTTAGCGCGTCGCTCGGTGCAGGATGCACTCGGCCGCTATGCTGACGGCTATCTCCTCGGGCGTTTCGGCCTTGATGTCCAACCCTATGGGCATGTGCACAGCATCAAGCGCCGACCCGGGAATCCCCGCCTCCAGCATGCGCTCGCGCGCCGTGGCGACCTTGCGTCGCGAGCCCATGAACCCCACATATGCCAACGGCTGGCGGAGCACCTGCTCCAGCACGGCGAAATCGTGCTGATGGCTATGCGTCATGATGAAGACGTAATCGCGCTCATTAAGGGTCAGGGAGGCGGCGATATCGTTGTAGTCCCCTACGACCACTTGCTGCGCACCGTGGGATTTCCCGGCGTTCGCGAACTCTGGGCGGCAGTCGAACAGCGTGCAGGAAAACCCCACGCGCGACAGGGCCGAAACGGTGGCACTGCCCACATGCCCGCCGCCGAACACCACAGCGCGGACCGGCAAGGGAACGGGCAGCACAAGCCAACCGTCCGCGATGCAGCGCCCCTTCTGGCCGCGGACCCAATCGCCCGGCGCGGATTCATCACCTGCGAGCAAGACCCCATCGGCGTCAAGCAACGCGACGCCTTCGCCAGATCGCGACAGGTCATCGCGGCAGCTTAACGCCAGATACGCCGGCGTACGCTGCTCGAAGCAGCGCAACAGCTCGCTGGCAACCTTGGCCCACACTGCGCTACCGCCGCATATCGGAACATACAGCAAGCTTGCGCTTCCGCCGCAGACCATGCCCAGGCGCTCCTCAAGCCCCATGCTCTCGAAACGGTGCGCCTTGCCTCCCAGCAGACGACGCGCACAGGCTATACCATGCGCCTCAAGGGCGCCGCCGCCGATGGTGCCGCACGCCAGCCCGTCAGCGGACACCAGCATGAGCGTCCCCGCCTTGCGCGGCGTGGAGTCCTTGCTTTCCGCCACCGCGACCAGCACCAACGGCTCGCCTGCACGGCAAGCACCTGCGATATGCTCTGCGATCTTGCGCATCTTCCCACCTCACGCCCTATCGGGCCGAAAACGTTCCACTCAAATGAAGGATGGCCTCGAGCACGCCGCCCGCAACCGCCAGGCCTTTGTCCGAGACAAGCCCGCAATAGCCGCTTTGGCCGCGTGGGTCCACATCGCCGCACTTCAAGCCCTGGTGAACCTGCACCCCATCGGCTATCAGGCCGCGCAAAACGCCGGTGAGCGTGGCAACCACGGGGGCATTCCCCGCATACGCCACAACCTGACCTTCCTCAACGTGGTCGCCTATGGTCGCAACGCCGCGGAATCCGCCATCGCACGGGGCGCGCAGCACGCGCTCGCCGGCGAAGCCGCCCACCAATCCAGGCACCGCGGTGTTCGGCAACGCCGACCCCTCGTAATATGCACGGCCCAGGGTATGCCCGCGCATGGTTTCCACCACGGCATGGCAATCCACGCCTGCGGTGAAACCCGGGCCGACCCCGACGACGATGGGCGCCATATCCATGGAAGTGCCCAGGTTGCGCTTTGCCAGCACGGCATCGACAACCGCGTCGGGCGCCACGTCCTTGACGCATGCGCACGCGGGGTCCACCAAAATGGGGACGACCCCTTCGCCGGAAAGCAGCTCCAAGGCATGGGAAACATCCCGCGCCCGCACGGCCGTCACGCCTTCCACCTGGGCTTTCCCCATGCGAACGGCTTCGCTGAAGGCAACGGTGCGGCGCACCGTCAAAGGCTGCTCTATCTCGGTCATAAGCACGGAAGCGCCGCATCGCACAAGGCGCAGCGCGATGGCGCTGGCGATATCGCCGGCGCCGCGGATCACCGCAAGCATCGAAGATCATCCCTCCAAAGGCTTCCCGCAACCACCGGCGTCTCGCACAGCGCCGCGATGCGCTGCGCCGCCCGCCAGTCGGCGGCGGTCTCCACCTTGTTGATCAAAACCACGTCATGAAGCCCCTCGACGCACAGCACCGCGGCCACCGCCTCGGGCGTGACCGCATCATCGACGGAAACGCCGGCCAGCTGCGCGAATCGCTGCGGACGGTGGCACGTCTGCGAAACGGGGACGCCCAAGCCGTCGACCCCGACCACGCACACCGTCCGCCCTGCGCACGCGGGGATGACCGGCTCGTGCTCGGCATGCGCCTTCAGCGGGAGCGTTTTCGCCCCGTCCGCCTCCACCAGCACATAGTCCGCCGAACATACCAGGTCGGAAAACGCCGCCCGCGGCTCGGCCAGCTTGTCTGTGGGTAGATGAATGGAGCCCGCGCACACGATGGGGGCCTCCAAAAGCGCCGCCTGCACATCGTCGGGCGACGCGCCAAGCACCACGGGGCACCAATCGGGCACGTGCATCTTCGTGCTGGTGGCCACGACCACGCGCGCATCGCGCGACAGCTCCTCGGCCAAGGCGCGCAAAAGCGTGGACTTGCCGCCACCGCCGATGATGGCCGTAAGCCCACGCTGAATATGTAGCAAGCTGCTTAGGATGCCTACTCCTCAGGTTTCGCCAGCAAGATGTGCTCGGGAAGGATGGGCAGCTCGCGATGCCACACGCCCGTTGCCCGGTAGATGGCCTGCGCCAGCGCGGGACCCGGCGTGTTGATGACGATCTCGCCGATGGACTTCGCGCCGAACGGGCCCGTGGGCTCGTAGGAATGCTCGAACTCCACGTTGATGCGGCCCGTGTCCAGACGGGTGGGCAACCGGTACGTGAACAGGCTCGATTCGCGGATGGCTCCCTTGGGCGTGCGCGTGACGTCCTCCATGAGCGTATGCCCGATGCCCTGCACGATGCCGCCTTCCACCTGGATGCGCGCGAGCGCCGGGTTGATGGGGATGCCGCAATCGACCACGGCGGCGTAGTCGAGCACCTCTACCACGCCGGTCTCGCGGTCGAGCTCGATCTCGACCATGCCCACCATGTACGGCGGCGGGGATACCGGCGAGGAATGCTGGGCGGTTGCCTCCGGGGCAAGACGGCAGTTGCACTGGCTTTTCGCGGCGATCTCGGGCAGCGAGACCGTGCGCCCTGTGGCCTCGTGGCGAACGCATCCGCCCTCGAAGCGCAGCTCGGCCGCATCGCAGCCGAGCTCCTCGGCGGCGATGGCGCACAGGCGCTCCTTGAGCTGCGTGCACGCCTTCTCCACCGCCATGCCCGTGACATAGGTGGTGGAAGAAGCGTAGGAACCTGAATCATACGGGGACGCATCGGTGTCGGCTCCGAACACGCTCACGGCATCCACGGGGCATTCCATACGCTCGGCGACCATCTGGGCCAGGATGGTGTCGCAGCCCGTGCCCATGTCGGCCGCGGCGATGAGCAACATGTATCCCCCGTCGTCGTTGAGCTTGACGGTGACCGAGCCCACGTCGATGCCGGAGATGCCCGAACCCTGCATGGACATGGCAACGCCGGCGGCGCGCACCTTGCCGTTGCCCATGTCGCGCACGGGGAACTTATCCTTCCAGCCGAACATATCGCTGCAGTGCTGCATGCAGCGGTCCAGGGCGCAGGCGTTTGCCACCTCGCCGAAGTAGGCGGGCATGGCCATGCCCTCGCGCACCATGTTCTGCTCGCGCAGCTCCACCGGGTCGCGACCCAGCTTCGCTGCCAGCTCGTTGACGGCGCTCTCCACGGCGAACTGGCCCTGCGTGGCGCCGAAGCCGCGGTATGCGCCCGATGGCTGCATGTTCGTGTACACCACGTTGGCGTCGAACTTGAACGCCTCGAGCGAGCCGGTGTAGAGCGGAATGGACTTGTGGCCGGTCAGGCCGACCGTGGCCCAGCCGTGCTCGCCGTAGGCGCCCGAGTTCGACAGCGTGACCACCCCAAGCGCACGGATGCGGCCGTCGTTGTTCGCGCCTAGGCGGATCTTGATCTCCATCTCATGGCGCGGTGACCCGCAGGTTTGCGATTCCTTGCGCGAGAACACGCACAGGGCCGGACGCCCCGTCTTCATGGTGACGAACGCGGGATACACCTCGCTTACCGCCGTCTGCTTCGCGCCGAAGCCGCCGCCGATGCGCGGCTTCTCCACGCGGATGCGGCTTTTCGGGATGCCGAGCGCGTGCGACAGGATGCGGCGCACGTGGTACACGATCTGCGTGGACGAGATCACGTGCAGCCTGCCGTAGCGGTCCAGCTGGGTGAACGTGCGGAACGTCTCCATCATGGCCTGGTTGTACGCCTTCGTATGGTAGGTGCGCTCCAGCACCACGTCGCAATCGGCCAGCACCGCCTCGATGTCGCCGCCGGCGTCGGAGGTGGTGCCCACCAGGTTGCGCGTGTTGTCGCCGCCAAGGTCGCACAGCATATGCCAGTTGTCCTCGGGGTGCACCAGCACGGGGTTGTCCTTCGCGGTGCGGAAATCCAGGACCGGCTCCAGCACGTCGTATTCAACCTTGATGCGCGAAAGGGCGGTTTGCGCCGCCTTCTCGTTCTCGGCTGCCACGATGGCCACCACATCGCCCACGAAGCGCACGTGACGGTCGATGATCAGGCGATCGTAGGGGCTGGTTTCGGGGTAGGTCTGCCCGGCGTTTGAGAAACGCTGGTCGGGCACATCCTCCCAGGTGTACACGTCAACCACGCCGGAAACCTTCTTGGCCTTGGATGTGTCGATGGTCTTCACCATGGCGTTGGCGTGGGGGCTTCGCAAAAGCTTGACCACCAGCGCATCGGGTGCGATGTCCTCGGTATAGACGGGCTTGCCCAGCAGAAGCTGCATCGAGTCCTTCTTGCGGACCGATTTGCCCACGGAGCGATATTCGGGCCTATCCACGCTCGACCTCCTTGCCGTGCTTTTCGTCCAGGAAGGCGCGGATGCCGCGCAGCTGGCCCACGTAGCCCGAGCAACGGCACAGGTTGCCGCTCAGGTACGCCAGAATCTCGTCGTCGGTGGGGTCGGGGTTCTCGCGCAGCAGCGCGATGGTGTTCATCACGAATCCGGGGTTGCAGAAACCGCACTGCTCGGCGCCCTGGTCGGCGATGAAGCCCACGAACTCCGACGCCTCGGCCTGCAAGCCCTCCAACGTGCAGACGCTGCGACCATCGGCGCGGGCGACCAACGTGGAGCAGGACAGCACGGGCACGTCGTCGAGCATCACCGTGCACAGGCCGCACGCAGACGTCTCACAGCCGCGTTTGACGCTTTTGCACCCGTGGGCGCGCACGAAATCGATGAGCAGCATGTCGGCAGGGATGTCGTCGACCACCGTTTTGCCGTTCAGCTTGATCTTGACTTCCATCTAGCGCACCTCCCCTAACGCAAGCAGGGCGCGGCGCACGAGCACGGGCGCGAGCGCGCGGCGGTACTCGGCGCTGCCCCACATGTTCCCGGAAACGCGGATGCTTCCCGCGGCATGCTCGGCGAACGCTGCGGCGCTTGCCTCGGTGATGCCATCGGCAAGAATGCCCTGGTCGTCGCGCAGAAGCACGGCACGACCCGGACGAGCGCCCACCGTCACGCGGTACTCATCGCCTATCTTCGCCGCCATGCAGTTGAGCGTGGGAAGGTCGGTGCGCTGCTTGCGCACGGCCTGGTACGCGAACGCGCCGGGGCACTTCTTGACGATAAGGCGCACCAGGATATCCTTGTCGTAGGGCATGTTCACGAACCGCTCCAGGGGCACTATGCCGCCTTCGTGCAGCTCGACGTAGCTGTCCATGGCAAGAAACGCCGTGACGATGTCGGAGAAGCCCATGCGGCGCCACAGGCTTCCGCCGAGCGTGGCGCCGTTGCGGAACTGCACGCCCACGATGTCTTGGAACGCCGCCTTGATGGCGCCGCGGGAATAGGCGTTAAGGCCGGTGTGGGTTTCCATCTGGCGCAGGGTGACCATGGCGCCGATGCGGAACTCCTCGTCGGTCTCCTCGATGGCATCCAAGCCCAGATCGCACAGGTCGATGGCGGTGCCAAGGGAATGGTTGCCCATCTTCAGCCACATCATGCCGGCCACCACGCGATTGCGCTTCTTCTGGTTCAGCTCCCAAGCCTCTTGCAGGCTTTGCGGGCGAACGTATTTCTGAAAGGTAATAATGGTGCACCCCGTTGCTTGAGGTTTATAGAAACGTACATATTATACTGTGGCCGGGGAATCCTTCGAAAGCCCCGCATACCGAACCCAACCGACCGACCATCGAATCTGCAAAGGCGAACCGACCATGACCAACCCCGTTGAAACCCCGAACGCCGTGCATGGCTGCATCATCATGGCATCGGGCCTAAGCACGCGCTTCGGGTCGAACAAGCTTATGGCGGACCTTGACGGCGTGCCGCTCATCGCCCACGCGACCAGCGCCTGCGACGGGTTGTTCGCGAAACGCGTGGCGGTCACGCGCCACAAGGACGTGGCGAAGCTGTGCCGCAGCTTGGGCATGCAAACCATCCTGCACAATGAACCGCTCAGAAGCGACACCGTGCGCCTGGGGATGCAGGCCATGGGCGGGTGCGATACGGTCACGTTCATCCAGGCAGACCAGCCGCTCATCAGCGCGAACACCCTTGCCGCCCTGCTTCGCAGCGCCGAGGCGCACCCCGAGTTCATCTGGCGCGTCGGCTTCCAAGGCGCGCCGGGCGCGCCCGTGCTGTTCCCCAGCTGGGCCTTCGACGAGCTGCGCACGTTGCCACCGGGCAAGGGCGGCGGCTTCGTAGCCAAAGCGCATGCGCGACGCGCGCGTTGCGTTGAAGCCGCTAGCGAATGGGAGCTGTTCGACGTGGACACCGTGCAGGACCTGGAGGTGCTGCAGGCGCATATGAAGCAATGCCAAGCTGCCTCCATAGGCGGCAACGACGTAATCGGATAGCCGAACGAGCCATCGGGCGTGCCAGCACGCCGACCGTAAAGCCGCGCATCACCCCAAGGCGGGCTAACCCGCCCGCAAAGCCCCTGAAAGCCTGAAATGCCCGGCAGGTCGCGCAGACCTACCGGGCATTCTCATCATATATGCGTCGCGAACGGCTATACGTCTGCGTCGCTTTGGGGCATTTCCTTATCCTTGGGAAGCACGATGTTCAAGACGATGGCCACGGCCGCCGCGGCAACGATGCCGGAGCCGCCGAAGATCAGGCTGACCATCTGAGGAGCGCCTGCCAGAACGGCCGGGTTGGCGCCGATGCCGTAACCCAGGCCCAAAGCCACCGACACGATGCTCAGGTTGCGCGGGGTCAGAGGCTCGCGCGTGATCAACTGAATGCCGCTGACCACGATGGAGGCGAACATCATGACGGCCGCGCCGCCCAGAACGGACTGCGGCATGATGGAGACCACTGCGCCCAGCTTCGGGCACAAACCGCACAAGATCAAAAACACCGCGCCGCACGCCAGGGCCTTGCGGTTGACCATCTTCGTCATGGTGACCAGGCCGACGTTCTGGCTGAACGAGGTGTTCGGCAGCACGCCGAACAGGGCCGCCGCGGTAGATCCCATGCCGTCGCAGACCACACCGCCGGAAAGCTCCTTGTCGGTAGCCTCGCGGTTCATGCCGCCCTGCGTGACGCCGGAGATGTCGCCGACGGTCTCGACGGCGGTGACCACGAACATCACGAGCACGGGGGCGATGGCGCGCATGTCGAACACGGGCGCCACGGGCAGCGGGTTGGGCACGGCGAACCATGCCGCCGCGGCAACCTTATCCCAGTTCAAAACCCACGCCTTCGTGTATTCGACGCCGTTCGCGTCGACACCGGTGGTGGGCAGGACCATGCCCATGACACCCGCAACGATATAGCCGACGATAATGCCGACCAGAATGGAGGATGCGCTCAAAAACCCGGTGGTCGCGTGCTTAACCGCCAAAATGACCACCAGCACGACAAGCGCCAAGCACAGATTCTCAAACGAGCCGAAGTCCTTGGCGCTGGCGCCGCCGCCGAAGGTGTTCACGCCGACGCTGATCAGGCTCAAGCCGATGGAGAGCACCACCGTGCCCGTGACCACCGCCGGGAAGAACCGACGCAGCGGCTTGAGGAAAAAGCCCAGCACGGCCTCGAACAGGCCGCCGATGATGGAAGCGCCCATGATGGCGCCGTAGGCCAACAGGCCGCCGCCCATGGATGCCGCCACGGAATTGAACACGCCGATGAAGCCCGAGGACGTGCCCATGATGATGGGCACCCTGCCGCCGACCGGGCCGATGCCGAACAGCTGGACCAAGGTGACCACGCCCGCAATCCACATGGCGTTTTGCAGCAGCGAAAGCTGCACGTCCGCGAACTCCGCGCCCGCCAGGCCGCACGCGCCCGTGACGATCAAAAGCGGCGTCAGGTTGCCCACGAACATTGCCAGCACGTGCTGCAGGCCCAGCGGAATGGCCTGCGCCAGCGACATGTCGCCCTCGAACGAGAAAACGCCAAGCGACCTTGCGTTACCGGAGGTTTCCTCCGAACCGGCGGCCGAGCAATCCTTCTCTTGAACCTGCTCTACCGCCTCCGGTTTCTCATCTACCATGCACATCCCCCTTCTAAAGGACGGAAACTTCAAAAAAATAGCACCTTGGCGCATCTTTTTGAAGAAGGCATGGAGTAATTTACACGTACGTGACATTTTCGGGAACGCCCATGGCTGCTCCGAACGCAAAGCGGCAGCATGCCGACGCATCCAGCGCAAAAGTCCGTGATTCGGAAAAGAAGCAGCTTTGAGCCAAAACGAAACGGCCGCCCCGGAAACGGGACGGCCGCAAACATCACTGAAGGAAGACCCCCAATCGCCGAAGCCGGGGCAAACCCCCGCCCGCGCGCTGACTTAGTTCTAGAAACCGCGCCCTTACAGCATGTGGGCGCGCAGCTCTTCGCCGCTTACGGGCGAAAGATAGGCGGGCGCGATGTCGAACACGGTCTTGCAGCCCTTCGCGCCCTCGGAGGCCAAGCGCGCGACCGCGCGAGCGTAGGACACCAGCACGCAGGCGGTGAACTCAGGGTTGGAGCCCAGGTCGAGCGAGTACTCGATACGGCAATCGTTGCCGCCGGCCGTGG
>ERZ838483.1546-NODE-1546-length-18917-cov-3.917612_pt1 | contig 18917 bp, 11 predicted proteins | sample MGYA00519939_ERZ838483 | MGnify/ENA primary metagenome ERZ838483 (study PRJEB31850, sample SAMEA3708836) | human gut metagenome | biome: human gut; feature: human-associated habitat; material: faeces | place: China | collected 2014 ... | reverse complement strand
CACCGGGCAAGCCCAAGCGGCGCATCGCCATGCCGCAAAGCTCGACGCGCCTGAAGCAGAACCAGGCGGCGAACCAGGCCGCCCCAGCTCAGGCTGGGGAAACGGGTGCAGCGCAGTCAGCGCGGCAGCCCGCCTCGCGGCCTGCAGGGTCTTCCGCTGCGCAGCCTGTCGGGCCCTTTGCGGGGTCTTCTTCCCCGCAAACCGCCTTGCAGCCTGCCAGGCCTTCGGTCTCGCAACCGTCGAGGCCTTCCGTGTCGAAACGCGGAACCGGCAAGCCGACGAAGGCGCGCAAGCCGTTGAACGTCCCCTCGGTGCAGCCGGGCGGTGACGGGAACGCCCCGGCGTCCGCGTCCGCCGGGGAATCCGCTGCGCCTGCCGAGCAGGCCTCCACGGCGGAAGGCAAAGGCGCCGCGCTGAAGCGCCGTCTGAAGCGCTTCTCGGTCGCAAAGGCCGAGAAAACCGCTTCCGATCAGGCGAAGCAGATGGAGGGGGCCGTCTCCGAGGCCGATGCCGAGCAAACGAAGGACGCCGCTCGCGCCGCCATTGCCGGCGAGGCCGCCAAGCGCAGGCTGGAGCGCCGGCAGCGCATGCTCAAGCGCGCCGGAGAAGGCGAAGGCGCTGATGCTGCAGGTCAAGGCGTTGCCGAAGGCGATGTCGCGCAAGGCGGGGAAGCCGGCGAGGTGTCGCAGGCCGGCGAAACGGCGCGCAAGCTCCCGTTTAACCTGTCCGAGCTGCACCTGACTTGGCCGGTTGTCGCCGTGCTGGTGGCCATAGCCGTGGTGGTGGTCACGGTGGGCTCGTTCTCGTGGGGTCGCTGGCTTCGCTATGACGACGCTGCCGACTTCCAAGGCGCGTGGTACGCGAACGGTACAACGTCCCTGGTCACGGTCGATGGCCAGGAGATCCATCTGACTAGCGACGTCGCTTACGGCTACACGCTCGACACCGGGGCGAAGACCATCACGTTCACGTTCGGGGACCTGCAGGGGCAGGGGCGCTACCGCTTCTCGGCCGACCGCAGCGAGCTGGTCATCACCGATGGCGACAGGTTCTCGTTCTGGGGCAACCTGTTCAGCGATATCGGCTGGCAGTTCGGCCAGCTCATCACCGGGTTGCAGGGCAAGGAGGTCCCGCGCGAGGAGCCCGTCGACGGCGTGACGGTGCTCGACCGCACGCCGGGCGAAGGCGCCGTGGCGGCGCCGGCAAGTTCGGCCCCGGCCCAGGACGTCGACGCATCCTCCGCGGATGACGCGTCGGGCAACACGGGCAGCGGCGAAGCTTCCAATGGCGAAACCGCTGACGGCGAAGCTGCCGGCGCGGATGCGACGGGCGATTCCGCTGATGGCTCCAGCGGCTCCGGTTCGCAAGGGTTCACCGGCGCGGTGGCCGAGGGCGGCATCGAGTCGGCGGGCAGCAACGCGGTGACCCTCGAGCAGCTGAAAAGCGGGTCGCTGCGATGACGCATGATGGCGCCTGTGCGGACGGGGGCGCTTCGGCGGGCCCTATCCGCGTCGAGCGCATGGAGGTGCGGCGCGGGCACTTGGTGTGTCGGGGGGCGTTCAGCGCCGCACCGCGCACAACTTCGCCCCAGCTGATGTCACGCGTGCTGGCCGAGGTTCCCACGCTTGCCCGGCATGCCTGCGTCAACGAGCGCGGTACCGTGTTCGCCGCGGTCATGGATTGCACCCCGCTGCCGCATTTGCTGGAACATCTAGTGGTTGACCTGCAGGTACGCGCGGAGTCGGGGCGGTGGTTCGCGCTGCCCGGCGCCGCTGCGGGAGCTCCGCCGTCCATGGCGGGCGCAACGCACGATCGCCCTATCGTGGGCACCAGCGAATGGCTGGACGAGGCGGCGGGCATCGCCCGCATAGACGTGAGCTTCGCCGACGACCTGGTGGTCCTAAGGGCCGTGCGGGATTCTGTGGCGTTTCTCAACAAGCTGTTGCGCGGGTAACGCGCAACGTACAGGGAAAGGAGGCCCGAAATGGGCTTGAAGATAGCGGTGATCGCAGGCGGCGCGTTCGAGGCCGAGCGCTCGCTTGCCGCGGCGAACGACGTGATGGCGGCACTGAAGGAGGCCGAGCACGAGCCCGAGCTGTTTCAGGCGGACGGCTCCCTCATCGACGATCTGCTGCGCGCACAGCCCGATGCGGCCATCAGCTGCTTGCGCGGCGGCGATGGCGAATCCGGCGACATCCAGGACGCGCTTTCCGCGATTGGCCTGCCATGCGTGGGCAGCAGCGCGGCGGTGTGCCGCCTCGCCTACGACAAGGTGGCGCTCGCCGAAGCGCTTCAGGCGTATCACAACCTCACGGAGGACCTGGTCACGGCAACGGTTCCGCAAACGTTGACGCTTTCGCGCCGCGCGTTCGAGCTATGGGGCATGGAAGCGGCGCTTTCCCAGGTGGAAAGCCGCTTCCCTGGCAGCTTCCCGCTGTGCGTGAAGCCCGCGTCCGGCAGCTCCGCCCATGGCGTTTCCCGCGTCGAGGACGCCGAACAGCTGGCAGAGGCGCTGCGCGAGGCGTTGAAGATTTGCGAGCGGGCGCTCGTGCAGCCGTGGGTCGAGGGCGTGCAGCTGAGCGTGCCCGTCATCGGCACTGGTTGGAACGCCTTCGCGCTGCCCCCGGTGGAGATCGTGGCGAAGGAGGGCTGGTACGACGCCGCGGCGCGACAGGCCTCTGACGCCGTCGAGCTGCACGTTCCCGTGAGCAACGCGTCGCTGTCCCCGAGCGAGGCAGACGCCCAGGCCATCCGCGCCGAGATCGAGCGCGCGGTGCTGGAAACCTATCGTGCTCTGGGCATGCGCGACTGCGGCTGCATCGACCTGATTTGGGACGGCGCGCAGGCCATCATCTTGGAAGCCGTGGCGAACCCGTGCTTCTCTGCTGAGACCCCGTTCGCGCAGGCGGCCAAAGCCGCGGGCCTTACGTTGCCCAATCTTCTCAATGAGCTGGTCGAAAGCGCGTTGGACGCGTAAGCCGGCAGATAACGGGGGCCTTTGCGGCCCCCGATTTTTATCCGGGCCCTTCGCAATCTAACAAGAAGGCAACCTTTTTCTGCAGGTATTGGAAAGTTGGCGAGTCCTTGTTGGCTTGCTCGTATAATGGCAGCACAGATGATCGTCCCGCATATTTAGGAGGCCGTGATGAGCAACAAACTTGGTATCTTTCTCGCAGGTGGAGCCGTTGGTGCCGTGGCGGCTTTGCTGTGCGCTCCCCGTACGGGCCAGGAAGCCCGCACCATGGTGGCCGAAAAGGTGAACGAGGCGTGGGGCCAGGCGCAGAGCATCAGCTCCGACGCCGGCGTGAACGCCCAGCAGGTGTACCAGAGCGCCGCAGCTCGCGGCCAGGAGGTCGTCTCCTCCGTGCAGGCCAAGGGCCAGGAAGTGGCCGGTCAGGCCGCTGCCCGCGCGCGGGAGGTGGCCAGCAACCTGAAGCCGTCCTTCACCCAGGACAACGACGAGCTGCGCGACAAGATCGAGGCGGCGCGTCAGCGCATCGCTTCCCAGGTGGCCAAGAACGCCGAGGAAACCGGCCAGGTGGCCGAGGAAGTCGTCGAGGCCGTGGCCGAGGCTGTCGAGCCCGCTGCGGAAACGGTCGCCGAGGCAGCTGAGCAGGCCGAGGAGCCGAAGGCCGAATAGCATCCTGTTCCAATCATGATACCGAAGCGGCGTGTCCGGCCCTAGGCAGGTTTCGGCGCGCCGCTTCATGCTGTATAAGGGGATTTTCATGGCAAGCAAACTCATCACCACCCATGAGCTGACCGGCACGCGCGTTCTGGGCGGCAAGAAGGGCACGAAGCGCATCGGCAAGATCCGCCGCTTCGTGTTCCACCCGAAGGAGAAACGCGTCATCGGTTTCGTGGTGAAGCGCCCCGACCTGCTATGGATGTTCCATCGCGCCGACGTGTTCGTCCCCATCGACGGCTACGACCTGGTGGACGGCCGCGTCATCATCCGCCCCGATGCCGCCGCAAGCGGCAAGGCCTATTGCAAGAAAGAAGGCCTGAACTGGGACGACTGCGTGCTGTGGGTAGGCCTTCCCGTTATGAGCGAGGACGGTGAGTCCTACGGCATCGTGGGCAACGTCACGTTCAACCGCCTTACGGGCACGGTGGATTGCTTCGAAACCGACAACGGCGCAACGTCGAACGCCCTGCTGGGCAAGCGCACCATCCCCGCCGACATGGTGCGTGGCTTCAAACGCGGTATGGGCGCCGCGCTGGCTAACATGGGCGCCGAGGGTATGGAGGGCGAAGAGGTGCAGCTTGGCGCCATGCTCGTTTCCCCCCAGGTGGCCGACCTGAACAGCGAGGGCGGCGTGGCTGAGAAGGCGGGTGCCGCCACTGCCGTCGCCGTCGACAAGGTGCAAACCACCGTCGACAAGGCGAAACCCGTGGTCAGTAAGGCGGCCGCGACAACCGGCGAGGCGGTCAACAAGGGCGCGTACGCCACGGGCAAGCAGATCAGCAAGTCCAAGCACATGTTCCAGGATTTCAAGGCAGAGTACGACAAGGCCGTGGCTCCTTCGGATGGGCAGAAGGCCGCTTCCGCAAGCAAGGCATCTTCTTCGAGCAAGGCCTCAGGCGCCAAGAAGAAGGCCGCCCCGAAAAAGAAGAACATGTTCGCCGCATTTAAAGACGAGTACGACAAGGCACGAAACGGCGACTAAGCCGGAAAGCGAAGTGGGCTAATTGAAGCGCAAGGAAGCAAGAGCTCAATCGAACACTCGCAAAAGGGGCGCCGTCAAGCGCAAGAACAAGGCGGCCCGTAAGAAGAAGCGCGAGCAAAGGCAGCATCAGGGCCTTCGCGAGCGCGCACATGAGCGCAAGGAAGAGCTGCAGGAGAAGGCTAACGAGGAAACGCAGGTGCGCGGCAGGCCCGTGCGCCGAGGCGATATCTTCAAGATCATGGGCCTGGCGGCGTTTGTCGGCATCATAAGCCTGGTTAGCTGGCTGGTATGGCCGTACATCCACATGATGTTCGAGCCCGGCGACATCGACCAGGTCATCGATAGCGTGCGCAACGCCGGCCCCATGGGATTCCTCATCCTATTTGCGCTGCAGTTTCTGCAGATCGTGGTGGCGTTCATCCCCGGCGAGGCCACGCAGATGGCCGCCGGCATGCTCTACGGTCCCTGGATCGGCGGCTTAGTCATCTTGTTGGGCAGCATCTTGTCGAGCGCGTTCGTGTTCATGGTGGTGCATCGCCTGGGCGCGCCGTTCGTGAAGGATATGGTGTCCGAGAAGTGGATGGATAAGTTCGATCGTTTCGAGCGGTCCGGCAAGCTGGAGCTCATCGTGTTCGTGCTGTTCCTCATTCCCGGCATGCCGAAGGACATCTTCACGTACCTGGTGCCGTTGACCGACATGCGCATGCGCACGTTCCTGCTGCTGTCCAACATCGGCCGCATCCCGGGCATCTTGGTGTCCACGTACGCGGCAAGCGGCCTGGTAGATGGAAACGTGTGGCAGAGCATCGTCATACTCGCGGTGCTGGCCGTGGTCGCGGTGGTGTGCGTGATTTTCCGCGAGCAGCTGATGGGCGTGGTCGAGAAGTTGGGAAAGAAAAGGTAAGGGAAACGCTATGGATCCGATGAACGAACGCAGCGCAGCCGACGAGCTGGCCGCCGCCGAGGCGGAGCTGAAGGCCGCGCAGGAACGTCTCGACGCAGCACGTCTGCGCATGACGTCCGAACAACCGCAGCCATACGCGCAGCCTGCGGACGCGCCCGTTGATTCGCAGGGGGCGCAATCGCAGCCGCAGCCGTATGCTCAGGCGCAGCAGGTGCCGTATGCCGCTCAGCCGGCTCAGCCGGCATCGTTTGGCTCGCAACCGCAGTCCCAGCAGCCGACTCAACCGACTGCTGCCTGGCAGCCCGATGCGCAACAGGCGCAGGGCCAGCCCTACGTGCAGCAACCCGGCGCCCAGCAGCCGGCCCAGCCGTACGCCGCGCCGCAGCAAGGGTCGCCGTACGCGCAACCTCAGCCGCAAGCGCAGGCGACCCAGCAGCCGTATGGGGCGCAGCCGGGCTACGGGTCCGTGCCGCCGCAGAACCCGTACGGTCAGCAGGCGCAATACGGGTACCAACAGCCCTACGTCGCGCCCGCGGTCGGCGAAAAGGACCATGTGGCGGCAGGCTTGCTCGCGCTGTTCCTAGGCTGGCTCGGCGTGCACAAGTTCTACCTGGGCTACAACACCTCGGGCTTCATCATGCTGGGCACGTCCATCTTGGGCGGCATCCTCACGTTGTCGGTGGCTTCATGGGCTATTTGGGTCATCGCCATCGTCGAGGGCATTTTCTATCTCTCGAAGTCCCAAACCGAATTCGAGCAGATGTACGTGATCAACAAGCGCGAATGGTTCTAAACTGTTCCGCCTGCCTGACGGCAGGCGGACTTACTCGACGCTGCGGGGCCCCGTGGCACGCCGTCTCGCCCTTCAGCTGCGCAGGCATGGCCCAAACTGTTCCGCTTGCCTGCCGGCAAGCGGATTGACTCGACGCTGCGGGGCCCCGTGGCACGCCATCTCGCCTTTCAACTGCACAAGCATGGCCCGAAGGCCAATGCTTGCTTGCTTCAAGGCGATATGACGCACCACGGGGCCCCTCGCTGACTTTGTTGGCATCCCTGAGGTTTTCGCTTTCCGTCCCCGAGGTCACTGGGGGAGGGGCTATGGCGAACGCTCCTTGCGCCTGGCGTCCTCAGCGGTGGGAAAGGTCCGGCGAGTGGTTGCTTGCCGGGTTGGTCGCGGCTTTTTTCCGTGGATAGGCGCGGCGGGGTTGCCGCTTCGTTAAAATGAACCCAGACATGCGGCGCGTGCTGCGCCGTTTTTCTTGGAACTTGCATCCTATAAGGAGGAACATCATGCCCAAGATCACTCGCGACCAGGTGAAGGTACCTGCCGACGTCCTGGCAGACGTCCGCGAGACGTACGTCGACAACTACATGAAGGCAACCCGTGGCACGGGCCGTCTCATGCTGTTCGCGTGCGACCAGAAGGTTGAGCACCTGAACAAGGACTTCTACGGCGAGGGCATCGACATCGCCGATGCCGAGCCGGAGCATCTCTTCAAGATCGGCGATCAGGGCGTGTGCGGCGTTTTGGCTGGCCAGCGTGGTCTTATCGCGCAGTATGCCGCCGACTACCCCAACATCAACTACCTGGTGAAGATGAACTCCAAGACCAACCTGGTCAAGACCGCCCAGGAAGATCCGTACAGCCCGCAGCTGTACGACCTGGAGGCCGTGCTCGCCATGCGCGACAACGGCGTGAACATCGTGGGCCTGGGCTACACCATCTACCTGGGCAGCGAGTACGAGTCCACCATGCTGGCCGAGGCCGGCGAGCTCATCGCCGCCGCCCATGCCAACGGCCTGTTGGTCGTGCTGTGGATCTACCCGCGCGGCAAGGCTGTCACCGCTGAGAAGGATCCGGACCTGATCGCCGGCGCCGCCGGCGTCGCGCTATGCCTGGGCGCCGACTTCGTGAAGGTCAACCCGCCCAAGCCCGAGGGCGACGACAAGCGCACGGCCGCCGAGGCTCTGAAGGTCGCCTCCATGGCCGCAGGCCGCACCGGCCTGGTTTGCGCCGGCGGTTCCACCGTTGACGCTGAGACGTTCCTGACCCAGCTGCACGACCAGATCCACGTGGGCGGCGCAGACGGCAACGCCACCGGCCGTAACATCCACCAGCGCAGCTTGGACGAGGCTGTCCGCCTGACCAAGGCCATCAGCGCCATCACGCTGGCCGACTACACCGTCGCCGACGCCCTGAAGGTGTTCAACGGCGAGGCCGACTTCGCCTGGGAGGACTAACAGTCCTGCCTGATCGAAGGCAAAACCGATAACGTTGCCGCAAGCAGCCAGCCGTAACGGGAAGGCTTGCAGGCAGATGGGCTGTCATGCCCCGACAACGTAGCAGCACCAAACGCCCGGAAGGTTCACCTTCCGGGCGTTTTTGCGTTCACCGGGTTTTGTGCATATGCGCAAAACCCTTCGATTCCCAATGCTCGCCATGAATGCAATTCATCATTCTGTTGGAAAATGTGTACATTTTTCGCCGTAAAAATCCTACTAAAGCACTACAATGAAAAAGCACGCAAGACGCGGAGCTAGGCAAGATGCTGAAGGAGTTTGCGGGTTTTTGAGCGATCGAACGGCTATTCAGGCAGGTGTCGAAGGCACCGACCATCCAGTCGAACAGACGGATGATTCGGGAAAATCCAGGTGCAAGGCGGAGGAACAGGCCGCCGTGCGCGTTGGGGAGCCAGCCCTTCGGTCCGAGGAGCAACCCTCCCGGGCAAAGGACGAAAAACACTTGATGCTGAAGCGTATTCTCGCTGCACACGAGCAATGGTTCGATGTGCGACGGGGATACGAGTACGCCGGCCGCATCTTCCCCGGGTATGCCGAGTTCCATTCCTATGGCGAAAAGTACGTGCTGGTCAAAAGCGCGAAGCTATGGGAAGTCGACACGCATGAGTATCTGTTCTTCGTTCTCGCCGATGCCCTGGACGAAACTCAGGTGCGCGATCTTGTGTCGTTCATGGAACATGATGGGCTCAAAAAGGTGGTTCCCAAGCCGAACCATATGTCCTCGGCCATATCCCTGGTGATCGTTGCGGATTCCTGCACCCAGGAAGCGGCGAAGGCGGTGCGCAAAACGCGCTTCCGCAAGAACTTCGCCCTGGGTATCCGCGGCTGGGCCGACCTTCGGGTGGCCATCGCCGACCTCTCTGCGAACCGCGTGATAACGAACGCGGCGGGCAAGCAGCTGAAAACCACGTTGGAGGCAAACCTGCTGCCGCGTTCCTAGCAACGGAAACGCAAAACAGAAGAGGGTTCCATGAACGCATTGCTTATCCTCCTTGTTGCTGCGGTCGTCTTGGTCATCGGCTATATCTTCTATGGCGGATGGCTGGCGAAGCAATGGGGGGTCGATCCTAAGAATCCGACTCCGGCGCACGAACTGGAAGACGGCGTGGACTACGTTCCCGCGCCACCGTACGTGGTGCTGGGTCATCATTTCTCGTCCATCGCCGGCGCCGGCCCCATCAACGGCCCCATCCAGGCGGCCGTGTTCGGCTGGGTGCCCGTGCTGTTGTGGGTGCTCATTGGCGGCATCTTCTTCGGCGCCATGCACGACTTCGGCAGCTTGTTCGCATCGCTGCGCCATAAGGGTCAGACGCTGGCCGTTGTGGTCGCCGAGAACATCGACAACACGGCGAAGAAGCTGTTCTGCATCTTCGCATACCTGACGTTGCTGCTGGTGGTGGCCGCATTCGCCTCCATCGTGGCGAACACGTTCGCCGTGGTGCCCGACCTGGACGGCACGAAGGCGGCCACGAACCTGGCCAACCAGCAGACGGCCATGATCTCGGTGATCTTCATCGGCGTCGCCGTCGTCTACGGCATCCTCACGCGCGGCCGCAACATCCCCGGCCCGGTGAACATCGCCTCCGCCATCGTGCTGATCGTCATCATGGTGGCCATCGGCTACAACCTGCCGCTCATGGGCATCTCCCTGTCTCTGGATTACAACACGTGGATGATCATTCTGGGCGTGTACATCCTGATCGCGTCGGTCGCCCCTGTGTGGATCCTGCTGCAGCCTCGCGACTACCTGTCCAGCTACCTGCTGTACGGCATGATCTTGCTGGCCGTCATCGGCATCGTGGGCGCATCTCTCACGGGTGCTGCCACGAACCTGCAGATCCCCGCGTTCACCGGCTTCGTCGCCACGAACGCCGCGTTCGATGCCTCCACGGGCCAGGCCCTCGTCGACCAGGCCGGCAAGGCCATTACGAACAAGGCCGCCGCTTCGGGCTTCCTGTTCCCGGCGCTGTTCATCACCATCGCCTGCGGCGCCATTTCCGGCTTCCATAGCCTGGTCGCCTCCGGCACCACGTCCAAGCAGCTGGATAGGGAAGCGGAAGCGCAGCCCATCGGCTACGGCGGCATGCTCATCGAGTGCCTGCTGGCCGTCATCTCGCTGTGCGCCGTCGGCTTCGTGTGGAGCAAGTACGCCGCGGGCGGCTACGCCTCCCCGACCGCCGTCTTCGCCGATGGCCTGTCCCAGATGCTCGCATGCATCCCCGGCCTGGCCGATGTGCAGGGCTTGGCATATGCGCTGCTCATCCTGGCCGTTTCCGCGTTCTGTCTGACCTCGCTCGACACCGCCACCCGCCTGGCCCGCTACATGTTCCAGGAACTGTGGACCCCCGTCGACGTGAAGCACGAGGATCTGACGGGCGTGCGCAAGGTCATGGCGAACCCCTATGTCGCCACCATCATCACCGTGGTCATCGGCGTGTTCCTGGGCATGACCGGCTACACCATCATCTGGCCGCTGTTCGGCGCTGCCAACCAGCTACTGGCCGCCCTGGCGCTGCTGGCCGTGTGCGCATGGCTGGGCAACGCGGGCCGCAACAACAAGATGTTCTTCGTGCCCATGGGCTTCATGCTGGCGGCTACGCTCACGTCGCTGGGCATCACGTTCTACCAGAAGACCCTGCTCATCATGAAGGGCGGCGACACCTTCGCCCCCGCCGTGCAGGCATTGCTGGCCGTGCTGCTGTTCGTGTTGGCCGTGGTGCTGGCCGTCAAGGGCGTGAAGACCATCGTGGCAACCGCCAAGCGTAACGCCGCGTAAGCCGGTGCTTCGCTAAAGGGAAGGCCACGCGACCCTGCGCCTTCTGAGATCCAAAACCCCGTCGCAACCTTGGTTGCGGCGGGGTTTTGCGTTACGGGGCGTATGGGGCGAAGGGGGCAGCTCACAATGGGGAAGCGGGTGAACGGTTTCGCGGGGTTTGCCGGTTGGTAGCGTAGCCTCCTCGGGACTCTCCTACGGCGTGCGATATTGCGCGCGGGGCGTGGCGGGGGGGGCTGCTCCCAGAAAAGCTTCGTGAGGCCGACGCGGGATTGCGTGCCGGTCTTCTGGTAGAGCGAGGTCAGGTGCCGCTGGAGCACGCGCAGGGAGATGCCCATGTCCGCGGCCACACGCTTGAGCGGGCGCTCGTCGGCGGTGACGGCGGCAAGTACCTCGGTCTCGCGCGGCGTGAGCGAGAAGCGGCCGGCGAAATCCGCAAGGTGGGTTTCGGGGGTCGATGGCGGCGTCGTCTGCGGAAGGCGGCCGGGTGCCGGGCGTTTCGTGGTCTCCGGGAGCCCGTTAGCTGCTCTTTGAGCAGATGCGTTGCTGCCATCGGGGTCGGGCGTGGCGTTGTCGGCAGCAGGCGCGTGTTCGCTGACCTCCGCTTGACCAGGCGTGAAATTGCCTGCGGAGCCAGGCACGCCGGCTTGCTGCCCAACGCACCCTGCGGCTTCGTCGCCCCTCGGGCGTGGATGCAGGTCCAGCATGCCGGCGACGAAGAGCAGCGCGTTGATGCCGATGATCAGGGGAATCAGGAGCACGACTACGGCCACGGGGCTCGTCAAATCGATTACCAGCAGCGCGGGTGCGCCGATTGCGATGGCGGTCACGTTGTTGAGCGCCCGCCCCATGCTGCACCATAGGTCGGGGGCGCGCAGGAACTGCGCTATCCAGATGAACACCGTGGTGTAGAACGTCATGAACACGCCTGTGCCCAGGAAGTAGACGACTTCCCCGATGACGTATGGCCCGCCTGCCTCAACCCCGAGCATCGCACCGACCGAGAGCAGCATCATCCAGAACATGACGATGCCCAGGTAACGCGCCCGGTGCATGTCGAACAGCACGCCGCCGGCAAAGCCTCCGATGGCCATCAGGATGCGGGGCGTCACGTTGGTGTATTGGCTGGTCCAGGGCGAGTCGATGTCTATAAAGGTGTAGAGCGTGTTGAACAGCACGGAGAACAGCAGCACCAAGGCGAAGATCACGATGACGGCGGTGCGAGGGGTCATATGGTCGAGGCGCCATCCGGCGAGCTCGCTGCATTCGAGGTGATTTCCCCCGCGTTGTTCCCGCTGTGCGGAAAAGTCCGCGAGCGCGCATCGGGGCGGCCATATGCGCGCATTGATCGCGCCCAGGGCGATGATGCCCGCGGAAAGCACGGCGGCCTCGATCAGATGGTTCGACGTGAATTCGAGCAAGGGGATCTGCGCGAGCACGCCGAGCGCGTGGCTGCCCCCGATCAGCGTTGCGAATCGCGCGATGCTGCGCGACCTTGCGCACGTTGCCCAGTACGCGGTGGCGCCGGCGAGCCCGATAAGGAAGAACCCACCCGCACCCGTGCACGCGATCGCCAGCGGCGAGGATGCGAAAGCGACGCCGACAAGGCACGCGACCCCAAGGACGGTGACGGCTCCCATGAACACCGGTCGGCCTTTTTCGCCGACAAGACGGTTCTTGAGGGGAAAGGCCAGCAGGCCCAGGGTGCTGGCGCCTTGGATGGGGAGCTGCGAGAGGAAGGGACCGTGCCCTCCGTGTTGAGCTAGGTTGGCTTGGAAGAACAGCGTCGACTCAAGGAACACGAAGAAGAACAACGCAAGTGCGCAAAACAGCAGTCTATTTTCACGTTTCGCGTCGCCCATCGCGCCCCTCCTTCCAGGTGTGTCCGCCCCCTTTTCTTCATTGTATCCCGTGTCGCGTTGCCATCGTTTTTCAATTTTTCCGAAGGGGTTAACTTTGGCCGCGAGTTTCTCGGGGAGCGTCCGTAGCTTGGCCATTTTGTCCAGGGGGTCGTTTATACGACCCCCTGACGCCCATCCGTCTATCTGCGAAAACAAATCGTCTAAGTCTCGCGTTCGTAAATACGGCGTGGTTCCGTGTACCCCCTTTGGCAATGATGTTTGCAGGAGGTGTAGCGGCTCGATGCCGTTTGCACCGTTGGCGCGATGCGCGGTTACGGGCTGTGCGCGCGTTCGACGATCGGCAGGGGATGCCGATCGTCGGCCGGCGCGATGACATGGGAGGACCGTGCGGGAAGGAGCGGGCCCATGAAGATGTCAGGGCACCGGAAAAGCCCGAGCGCGCGCATATGCAAGTGCAAGGGGATACGGAAAGCCGCGATGCGGTGGAAGGAGGCGAGGGCATGAAATGGACGAAGCGTTTTAAAGCGGCGTTAGCCGCCGTGCTGGTGCTTGCGTTGTCGCCGCTGTTCGGCGGCGCGGCGTTCGCGGAAGACTCGTCGGCGGCAACGTACAGCGGTAACAAGACCGCCGTCACGGACCCCTCGACCATTTGGGATTGGTCGGGGCTTATCAAGAGCGACACGTCGAGCGTCGGGCGTATCTGGACCGACAAGACCGTGTCAGATGGCGAGATCAGCAAGAACGGCGTCACCATATCAAAAGAGAATGGCGCGGATTTCCTGACCGCGCTCACGGCGTTGTCGTCCACCTCTAACCTGTCCGATACGGCGACCACGCCGCTCGATATCGTTCTGGTGCTCGACGCATCCGGGTCGATGGATAACGCCATGGGCGGCGGCGATGACACAAAGCGCATCACTGCGCTCAAGAGCGCAGCGAACTCGTTCATCGATGAGATCGCTGCGCAGAACGCGGCGGTCAAGGATGCGGCCAAGCAGCATCAGGTCGCTATTGTGAAGTTCGCCGGAAGCAAGACCGACAAGGTCGGCAACGACACGTATCGCGATGGCCAGTATTGGTACAACTACAGCCAGGTGATGAAGACGCTGGCTCCGTGCACCAATGACACAAAAGGCGCCTTCTCGTCCCAGGTGAACGCCATCGAACCTGCCGGCGCAACGAATGCCGCCGCAGGCTTGGAGCTTGCGAAGGGCCAGGCCGGCCGTTCCGATGCCAAGAAGGTCGTCATCTTCTTCACCGACGGCACGCCAACGACCCAGAACAATTTCTCTCCGGAGGTCGCCTCGAGCGCCGTTGGAAACGCTAAGGATATGAAGGACAAGGGTGCTGTGGTGTATTCCATCGGCATCTTCCAGGGCGCCGATCCGGCCAAGTATCCCGATCCCGATGACGTTTCCAATGAGAACAAGTTCATGCATGCCGTGTCGAGCAACTACCCGTCTGCGACGTATTCATATGAGAAAACGAGTTGGTGGCAGGGCGAATACAAATGGAGCTTCGGCGATCGTGCGAAGGGTTCTGACGGCAAAGACGCCGCGTTCTACAAGAGCGCGACCAACGCCGATGAGCTGAAGCATGTGTTCGACGACATCTCCAAGGAGATCTCGACGGGCGCCGGCTATCCGACGGAGACGAGCGAAGGCTTCGAGCACGAGACCGGCTACATCACCTTTGACGATCAGCTGGGCGATTACATGCAGGTCACCGACCTGTCCAAACTCGTGTACAACGGAAAGGTCTACGGCTGCGAGTCCAAGACCACGGATGGAAACGTCGACACGTACCATTTCAACGGTGTCGTGCATTCCGGCTTGGCTCCCGCCGATCTGGAGGACGTCGTGATCACCGTCACGCGTGCGAACGACGTTGCGGTGGGCGACAAGGTGCAGGTGAAGGTGCCCGCGTCCTTGATTCCGCTGCGCAACTTCGCCATCGACCTGGCGAAGGATACCATGAGCGTCTCGGACACCACGCCGATCTCGGTGCTGTACTCCTCCGGCGTGAAGCCGGCGGCGCTCGATCTGCTGGAGAATCCCGATGACGCCATGAAGGCGTATATGGAGAAGAACACCGACGCAACAGGCCAGGTGAACTTCTATGCCAACAAGTGGTCCGGCGAGAAAACGGGCGACGCGGTCGCCACGTTCGAGCCGGCTGCGGGCAATAGCTACTATTACTTCACGCAGGACACGCCCATCTACACCGACCAGGCGTGCACTATTCCTGCGAAGTCGGTAGAGAAGGGTTCCACGTACTACTACAAGCACAGCTACTACGCCATGGAAGGCGGCAAGCCCGTCGCGAAGACCGAGCATGTGTCCTTCCCCGGCGATGCCGCTGAGAAGGTCGAGGGCGCTATCGGCAAGGATTCCTCCACGGGTGCCTGTTACTTCAAGTCCGGCACGCCGCGTTTGACCTATATCAACGAACTGCACAAGGTCAAGGAAGAGAACCGCACGGACACGGCCACGGACGTTCTGAACCCGAAGTGGAGCGGTATTGAGCAGTCCTCCGCGCAAACGCTTATCAATGCCTATCTGGGCAATAACGGCAAGCTGAGCGTCGATGTGCCCGGCACGCTGACGGTAACGAAACAGCTGCAGCTGCCCGCCGGGTATAACGCGGATGATTTCGCGAACGAATCCTTCGAGTTCATCATCGCCATGCAAGATGCCGTCGGCAAAAGCTTTAACGCCGTGGTGAAGAACGCGGACGGCCAGCAGCAGGGCGATAAGTTCGTGCTGGCGTTCGGCCAGAACGGCGAGGCGAAGCGTTCCCTGAAGCCGGGCGAGACCCTGTACGTGTACGGGCTTTCCGAAGGCTGGGACTATAACGTAAGCGAGACGCCGCGCGACGGCTTCACGGCAGAGGCCGCCGGTGCGAAGGGTCAGATCGCCGCTGGGGAAACGAGTGCGGTAACGTACAAGAACACGTACGCCGCATCCGGCACGCTGGATGGTGAGACGTACCTCAAGGGCGAGAAGGTGCTGACCGGTCGCGTTTGGCTTGAAACCGACAAGTTCACGTTCATTCTGAAGGGTGCCGACACGTCCGTTGAGGCGCCGATGCCGCCGACCGACACCCTGGGCGAGACGCGTGTCGAGGTAACGCAGCCGTATGGCACTCCAGCTGATACAAAGGTGCACTTCCAGTTCCAGGACATCAGCTACACGAAGCCGGGCACGTATACGTATGAGATTTGGGAGTCCGAGGCGCTCAGCACTTTGAATCCCGGCGTGAGCGCATCCCAGGCGTTGTACCAGGTCGTCGTGACGGTAACCGACAAGGACCACAACGGTACGCTGGCGGTGGAGTCTAAGATGACGAAGCTGGCAGGCGATGACGGCGTGAAATATGAGAAGCCGCAGCTCATCGAGAACGATACGGCGACGTTCGTGAACGAGTACAACACCTCTGAGGTGAAGTGGACTCCCAGCGGCACGAAGACGTATGCGGATGCGACAGGCGAGAACCCGCTTAAGTCGGACATGTTCCACGTCATAGCTTGCACGGACAACGACAAGGCACCGTTGCCCAAGGGCGAAGGCGTGACGCGCGTCGATCATGAGTGGAGCGGCAAGATGTGGTATGGCGCTCTGACCACGGTCGAGGCAGGCGGCGGCATCGCGTTCCCTCAGGCGACGTTCACGTTCGGGAATCTCGATCCCGAAACGCTCAACGCCACCTTCGACTACAAGATCGTCGAGGTGGTCAAGGTCGGCGATACGTGGCGTGCCGTGCGAGATGTCCTGAAGGACAAGACCTTCGACCCGGCCGGCATGGTGTATGACCAGACGGTGTGGACCGCGAAGGTGACCATCGCGGACGTTGGCGGCAAACTTGAATTGAGCGCCAAGTACTACAAGAACGATAGCGAAGAGCCGATTACCGGCGCTATGTTCAGCTTCGATAACTCGTACAACCCCGAGCCCGCCAAGCTCGAGGGCGATACGGCGATTCACGGCACCAAGGTGCTGACCGGCCGCGATATGGCGGAAGGCGAGACGTTCGGCTTCAAGCTGAGCGCGGCGGACGATGCCACGCAGAAGGCCGTTAACGATGGCAGCATCGTCATCCCGAAGGGTGCCGAAGAAGCCGTGGTGAGCGGTGCGAAGGCGGGTGCTGAGACTCCGTTCTCCTTCGGTGAGATGACGTTCAAGAAGCCCGGCACGTATTCGTTCGCGGTGCAGGAGGATAAGTACTGCGGCAACAATCTTGATGAAGTGGGCACCGCAACCGGCGGCATCGTGTTCGATCGTCACGTCCACAAGGTTACGGTCACGGTGACTGATGACCATAAGGGCAAGCTGGTCGCCGAGGTGAGCTACGACAACGGGCCGGCGAAGTTCGAGAACAAGTACGAGCAGAATGCGCAGTTCTCCGGCATCACCGTTCAGAAGACGCTGAACGGCCGCGATATGGCAGCTGATGAGTTCTCCTTCAGCATCCATGGCGTGGATAAGGAAGGCGCAGTTGCCGCTACCGAAGCCGAAGCTCGCTTGGCGGATTCCGACCGCAGCTTCACCAACGCTGCGCGTGCCGATGGCATCGCGTGCGATATGGCGAAGATGAACGGAGTCGCATTCACGCAGGATGATATCGGCAAAACGTTCGCGTACAAAGTGCGCGAGGTCGTGCCCGCTGCGGCAGATGCTAAACCCGGCGTCTCCTACGACAAGAGCGTGCATACGCTCGAGATCACGGTGGGTATGAGCGGCGATGCCGACAAGCATCTGACGCTGACCACCAAGCTGGATGGGAAGGTCGTCGATTCCGCGACCAAGCTCGTGGCCGTGGCGTTCGTGAACGGCTATCAGGCAACCCCGACCAGCTACGACACCGCAACCGCCGGCCTGAACAAGGTGCTCGAGGGCCGTAATTGGACCGATGCCGACAACTTCACGTTCGAGCTGAAGGCGCTCGATGGCGGTCCGCTGCCCAAGGATGCCGCGGGCAACGATGTGACCAACGTGACGGTGACCAAGGCGAACGCGGAGAGCTTCGGATTCGGCGCGATCGAGTTCACGTCCGACATGGTGAAGGCCGAGCCCGACCATAAGCGCACGTTCGCCTACGAGGTGCGCGAGGTCGTGCCTGCCGATGGCCATAAGCTGCCGGGCATCCATTACGACGACAACGTGGCTACCATCAAGGTGACGGTGTCCGACGATGGCTCCGGTATGCTCAAGGCCTCTGCGGTCGCGGAGAACACCAGGTTCGTGAATCGCTACGCCGCTGAAATCGATTACACGGCGGCGGGCGGCCTGAACGTGGCCAAGACCCTGACCGGCCGCGATATGGCTGAGGGGCAGTTCACGATCAAGGTGACCCCTGGCGACGAGGCGTCGGCGTACGCGCTGGGCCTGCCGCTGGAAGGCGCCGAGATCGCCATGCCCGCAGCTGCCGATGGTGCGCAAGCCGTGAAGTCCGCGCTGGACGAGCAGCACGTGGTGCTGCGTCAGAGCGACGTGGGCAAGACGTACACCTATAAGGTGGTCGAGGTGGTAGGCGAAAAGGTTAACGGCTACACCTACGACACGACGGAGTACACGGTAACGGTGACGGTCGAGGACAACCCGGAGAAGGCCGCGTTGACGGTCAAGACCGTGGTGGCCGGACCTAAGGGCGACAAGACGTACGTGTACGGCGCGGATCCGTCTGCTGCCGGCACAGGTCCTGCGGTGGTTCCCTTCACCAACACGTATGCCGCCTCTACCGACAACCCGGGCGGTGCGGCCGCTCAGGTGACGGCGACCAAGGCGCTCACGGGACGTCCGCTTTCCGCCGGTGAGTTCATCTTCGCGGTGAAGTACGCAACGGGCGGGGACGACCTGCGGACGGCCAAGAACGCGGCCGATGGCACCGTGACGTTCGACGGCCTTCACTACACCACCGAGATGCTTGAGGGCCTGGTGAAGGACGGCAACGCCTCCAAGACCTCCGACAAGGGCGCCACCTCGTGGACGGTGAGCTACCTGGCTTACGAGAAGACTGAGGGCCTTGCCGGTCAGGGCATCACGGCGCAGACGCAGCCGATTCCGTTCACGGTGACGGTCGTGGATAACGGCGACGGCTCGCTTACGGCAACGGCGAACCTGGACAAGGGTCTGAAGTTCGAGAACACGTACTCCACGGGCGATCCGGTGCAGGTGGGTCTGTCCGGCGTGAAGACGCTGCAGGCGGCACCTGGGCTTGACCCGGCCTCCATCGAGGGCAAGTTCACCTTCACGGTGACCTCCGACGATGCGGCTGCCCCCATGCCCGAGCGCACCACCGCCAAGAACACGGCGAATGGCAGCGTGGACTTCGGTTCCATCAAGTTCACGTTGGACGACCTCAACCGCGCCCTGGGCGTGAACGACCAGACGGCCGCCGCAGATGCCGAC
>ERZ838483.1544-NODE-1544-length-18932-cov-3.672194_pt1 | contig 18932 bp, 33 predicted proteins | sample MGYA00519939_ERZ838483 | MGnify/ENA primary metagenome ERZ838483 (study PRJEB31850, sample SAMEA3708836) | human gut metagenome | biome: human gut; feature: human-associated habitat; material: faeces | place: China | collected 2014 ... | reverse complement strand
CAAGAAAAAATGCCGTGTTTATGCGGCTTTTGGCGTTTCGCAAACGCCTAAAAGATGGTATATAGAAAAGGAGGAAATAAATAATGTATGGAAAATTAAAATTAGAACCGTATGATATTATGAAGCTGAAAAATATACCGAAGCGAAAAAGCGGTAAATACACAATAAAGAATGACTGCATTAGTTTTATCGAGAAATTCGTAGAAAGTGACTATGATTGTTGTAAAGTTTTTACCGGGTCAGATGATCGTAAAGCTCATATTGAATGCACTATTTTACGTAGATCGGTTAGTTCACTCGGAGCTAATGTAAGAGTTGTATTACGCGGAAACAATGTATTTTTGGTAAGAAAAGATCTTTGGGATGAACAGGTAAAGAAAAGGAGGATGGAATATGAATATTAAGTTATTTACTCATACCGATCTTGATGGGGTAGGATGCGCTATTTTGGCATATTTAGCATTTGGAATAGAAAATGTGGCCGTGGAATACTGTAACTATGATGATATCGATCTAAGAGTTTCACAGTTTTTTATCAACGGCTATCCTGGAGAATATGATAAGGTGTTTATCACTGATATTTCGATTAATGAGAATTTAGCAGTTGCAATAGATCGGTATGCAAAATCTGGGTTATTGCAGTTATTCGATCATCATCAGACGGCTTTGGAACTTAATAAGTATGAGTGGTGCAACGTATCGATTGAATCTCCCAATGGATCTGGATTAAAGACCTGCGGAACTGAGTTATTCGGAGTATATTTGTTAAGCAGTGAGGGATTAGTCAATCGTTATCATTGGGACACTTTAAATAATATTTTACAGTTCATTGGTATTGTACGAGATTACGATACTTGGAGATGGACTACTATGGCTGGAGATGGAATAGTCTCAAAATATATGAATGATCTTCTTGATATTTACGGAAGAGAAAAGTTTATAAATGTAATGTTTGCAAGAATTAGAATGTATAATAGTTTTCCATCAATCACACCGGAAGAATTTTTATTGTTGGGGCAAAGAAAAGCGGAGATCGACCGTTATGTGATACAAAAGAACGAACAACTCATTCATGCAAAGGATATTTACGGTCATTCATACGGTTATGTATTTGCGGAGAGATTCTTCAGCGAGCTTGGTAATCAGCTATGTCAGATGAATCCGGGGCTGGAATATATAGTAATGATTGATATTTGTAACGGTAAGGTTTCATATCGAACTACTCGGGATGATTTGAATCTTGGAACCGAGATTGCCCATTCGTATGGTGGAGGTGGACATGCCAAGGCTGCGGGTAGCACTTTTGATCGTGAATATATTTCTGGATTGGTCGTTAAGAAGTTATTTGAAACTGATGAGATGAAAGGGGCTGAGTAAATGAGTATCAAATGGTTCTTATATAAAATCGCTTTGAAATATATTGGTTGGTGTAATGGAATGCAACCGGTTATTATGTATGATCATCTTAAAAATATGGATCGTCTAACATACCGTAACTGCGATAAGGCATATTTATCCTATGGAGCTGACTCAGAATGGAGTAATTTTAAAAGTTATGAAGTCTTAGATAATGCCATTCAAAAATTGGCTGACTATGAAGACAAAGAAAAGGACATGTCGTTAGAAGCCGCGAATAATGCTTTACACAAAGTATGTGAATACATCGGAATGGAGTGGGCTTTAGACGGTGGGACAGAATACATATTAGGGCGTTCTAGGCTATGTGATGAAAATATCGTATATCGTAATGGAGAACCATATGATTTGCGTGGTGATCTATTCGTAATCATTAGGAATCTGGCGGTAAATATCGATATTTATACCAAAAAATATAAGGATGAAGACTATATTTTTAGAAAACATGAAATCACAAATATTTTAAAGGATAAATTAAATCTCGAATGATAGGGGGTATATATTATGGACTTAGGAGCTTATCAAAATATAGAAGTACTCGATAAATTAGCAAAGGACAACGGGATTGATATTCCGCGGTGCAGAGGGTACCGACTACTGAAGGACGAAGCGGTCATCACTCAGGCAGAGATCAATGAACTAAAAAGAATCAACGCGATTTACATTGCCGAGTTGTTGATTGATTCTGATCCGTTCTGGTGTGGTTCAGATGAATACGCGGATATTTGTATTAGGATCGGCGCATATCATCGGCGCGGTAAAGGATATTTTCTTATTCCAAACAAAGATGAAAAAGGTATGGCAGAATATTCTGGTATTCGTTGGGATAGAATCCATGGCTGGAAAAGGAGAATCTTGAAATTCAAGATCAAACAGGATAATCGTAAGATTCAGAAGCAATTTGATACCTGGAATAAATATGCCGGTAGAAAGGATGTACTTTATATTCATTCCAGGATGGGCGGGTATAATTGGGAGTCATATCAGAAAAAGAAAGAACTGATGAGTCACCCATGGTTTCTGGATCGTGTAGATGATTATTACGATTCAACATACTGTGACTTCTATGCAAAGATTAATATTTTAAAAGATGAAGGAGAAAACAATGTCAGCACAAATAATTGAGGTTTTAAACGATATTTGCGATAAATTCGGAATTGCTGTGGATTGGACCAGTAAAAATATTCAGCCATATTTGAAAGAACTCATGACGAAGTGTGTTAATTACAAACTCGCTACTGATATCGTATGGTTGGTGGTCGGAATTATACTGCTTATTATCGGAGGGGTCTTGATGAGATTCGCGTTTAATAACAATCATAAGTATCATGAGATAAAGGATTATTATGAACGAATGCATAGTAACTTAGATGAAACAGTCGCTGCTCAAATTATATTCGGAGGTATTTGTCTCAGTATCGCAGTGATTTTAACTCTATATTTTACTATCAACCTGATAACATGTGTTACGTTCCCGGAGAAAATTATTCTTGATATGGTTCGATCATATTTGGGTAACATGTAGCACTCACGACACACGCCTTTATCCTGAGTATGTGTTTTGTAAGCGGCTAGATGAGCTGGAGTGGAAGAAAACTATTCAGAAAACTGTACGCGATTAATACATATCCTTTAATGAAAACAATCATAAAACAAAGGAGGATATTTATATGAGCGAAGTAAGGTGTATTGAAATACCAAAAAATGTGGGGTATGTGAATTTGATGTTTGTTGCAGATCAAGATCAAAAGCCACTTCAATACAATGTCAGTATTATAAAAAATTCGGATTTTTGGGGAGTAATCGTGACAGACCCTAATAAGGTGAGCACGATTAAAACTGGTGATTCGCATATGATTTCTGACATTGAATTCGAAGTTGATGGCGAAACGTTTACAATGACAGTCATTAATGAAGCTGAAACATATATTATCATTTGGGTTAAAAAGTAATGTCTTACAGAGGGGTCATGGCAAGCCCCTTTGTTTTCTTTGTGGTAAAGGGTCATTGAGAAATCAGTGGCTCTTTCTTTTATATTTATTGGAGGTGATTAATCAATGGGAAAATTATATGCAGATGACAAAATTTTTGAAATAGCAACTCCGAACGAGATCAGGGAAATGTATGGATTGAATCCTATTGATATTCGTAAAAATGTACATCCTCGGAAAACTAATTGCCCGAATTGTGGAGCGGTAATCGGTATGGATGGGAAATGTGAATATTGTGGGACTATTGTCGGAATGAAGGAGGACTAGATATATGACAAACACTGAAGCAATATATATATCCTTACAAAGTTAATAAATAATGTTCCTCATTCAAGAGGCGACGGAAAATCGTTAACGAAATTACGGATAATAGAAGCATTAGCGATGGGTATTGATGCGCTGACTGAGAAAAACGATAAAAGGAGGAATTAGATGACTACCTATATTATGGTTACGAGTATTGTCATGGAATTGATCATACTTATCAATGTGCTATTGGCATACGCTCATGCACAGAAAGGTGAGGTTTGTTATGTGATAATTAATTGCACAATAATGTTGATGAGTATGATGCAACTTATTAGATAGGAGGATTGATATTTTGAAAATGTTAAACACGATATTGCGATATTTATGCTTTTTCGGCATAAGTGTGGTATTGAGTATTTCTGGCTTAGGATGTTTTACTTGGCAGTGGTGGGTGATAATGCTGCTTATGCTGTTTTATACCATACTGTTGGCTGTTTATTGATATTTGTGGAGGAGGATTAAAGATGGATAAAATGGTAAGAGTTAGATTTACAGAAGATAAAAAGGCAGCTTTTATAGGAGATAAACAGTACATATCGTTTGAACGCCTGGCTGAAATAAAGGAGGATCAGGCTAAAGAAATGAAGCTTTTAAACGGTCAGGTATCTAAATTATTGTCTGAAAACGCTGCATATAAAGCATTACTTAAAGAACAGCTTGAAAAGGAGGATTGACATTTCATGGTCAAATTAAAGGATTTTTTACAGGTCGCAAAGGATCCTGTAGTTATCGAAGAAAACGGTGCACATGCTATTGCAATAGATCCATTATATTTTAAAGCTGATATTTTGTCCCAGAAGTTACTTGACAGTGAAATTCGCGTGGTAGGTAGCATGATGAGTGACGGAAAATTGCATGTTGCATTAGAAGGAGATATTAAAGATGAATAAAGTAAAAGAAACAACTATTGGGCAGATTAGTGTTGAGGTAAAGGCAGGACTTAGTGTGGATGAGAAGACAGCACGTATATGTATGGATTTGTTGTCGATATATTTTAAAAACGGTGGGTGCAAAGGAGTAGCAATGGCATTTGGAGATGATCCTTATGATTCTGTCGGGGTGCAACCATTAACTACAGAAGAAGCAGTTGATATTGCTATGATGGCGCCTTTCCGTTGTAATAAAGGGGAGAAGGCTGAAAACGAAGAGGAGGAATAACTTATGGATATTGCTAAGACTATTGAACCATTCTGTAACTTTTCATTGACGGATTGGCAAAGAGAATATGCTCAAAAACTTTATGATGCTGAAATGGAGGGGAATCGTTTTGTATATTGTATTCCGCCACGTGGCACTTCAAGACATACTATCGAGGTTATACATGCCTTGGTTATTTTAGTTATAGCGTTGCAGGAAGGTTCAGTAAATTTTGATGGTGGTGGTAACATATGATGATATTTTGGATAGTTTTCGCGGTTCTTATATATCTGGTAGTCGGATACTGTATCGATATGGATCTACGTGACGGACATGACACTCCGCATTTATCATTTATATTCTTGTGGTTATTCGTGCCAATAATATGTGCTGGAATTGGGGTTATAATAATCGTTTCGGACATTATCGATCGGGTAATCATTAAATTGAAAGGAGATTGCAAATGAAATTATATTTAATTCATGGTAATGCATGTTATGAAAGTTACGGATATATGGAGCATACTTTCGGCATTTACACTGATAAAGATAAAGCCGAAGCTGCGAAGAAAGTTGTTACCAAACAGCTTTATGAGAAAGAGAAAGATAATGAATGGTCGTATGTAGACGATATTTCAGATATTAAAGTGAGTGTTGTTGAAATTGAATCTGACATGGCTGTGGATATTGAATTAGGAGGATATTGTGAATGATCAAATTATTCAAAAATGTTGATGAAAAATTAGCAGATATCGGTTTTAAAAAGATAGAAGAAAACAAGCATTTATGCGAGTATGACAGAGAAAACAATGAATTCGGATATATTCAGAAAGTTGTTATTTCCTATAAAGAATCTGGACAGCATATTTTACAATCCTATGACCCTAAATTATTCGATGAAGAAAGAATAGGTAATACTTGCGTCGGTTTGACTGGATATGAAATGAAGCTATTTCTTAAAAAAATGAAAAAGATGGGATTGTATTCGAAAGGAGAAAATAGATGATCAAATTAGAAAATGTAATTCTGGCGAGTCCAGAGCAAATGGAGTTTATTATTCAGGGTATGAGAAATTCGATGAATTCTTGGGAAAAGAGTGATAGCGGTGTTTGTCTAAAAAGTTTACCATGTCACAGTTGTCATGAAAATAGAAACGACTGTAAGAAAAATATTGATTCTGGTTATGTTCTAGGAGAAAACGACCGCTCACTCATGCAACGCTTAGCTAAGGCTGGTACAGATCATAGAAATTTTATGAGAATGATGCCGGTGTATGTGAGGATTACGGCGCCGTTGTATTGGTGGAAAGAGTTTGATACATACAAAGTTGGTACAGTTGCGAACTCTTGCAGTACGATGGACAAGATTGCGGAGAAAGAATTTACATTGGAGGATTTTAGTTGTGAGCATCTCAGTACTGTATCCTTGAATTATTTGGGGAGCATTATCGAGCACTTAAACTTTGTGAGGGATGTCTACAACGAAGATGAATCAAATAAAGGAGCTTGGTGGCAGATGATCCAGCTTCTTCCGAGCAGTTATAACCAAACTCGTAATGTTATGATGAATTATGAGGTACTGGCGAATATCTACAGACAGCAGAAGGATTATAAGCTGGACGAGTGGCGAGAGGTTTGTAAGTGGATTGAGAGTCTTCCGTATTCTGAGCTGATCACCGGGGAGGATTCGAATTTTGAACCATATGATATTGATGGGGAGACTGCTGAAGCTATTATTAGATCAAAGTTCCCCAATATAGACTCAGCCAAGGACTACATTCGGTCCCGACTTGCCGAAGACGATCCTAAAAATTTTAGTGTCGGAAAAATCACTAGCGATCTCATCACTAAAGAACTTAATATAGATATTATGAAACAGATTTTAGAGGAGAATTCAAAATGATAGCTTTGATATTTGGAGTGTTATTTGTGGTGTCGTTTTTAGGATTTACAATAACCTCCAGGATTAAATACAGCGCTGCGTCACATCTCTTTTGGGGTGTGACGTTTATTAGTTTCACGGTATGTTTCATCTGTGCATTTTGCTACACCATTGGAACATCTAATTTACCGATGTGGGTTAAATTTTTATTATTATAGTAGAAAGGAAAATTTAAAAATGAAGAAAAAACTCAGACTTATTATGCTCACGGTTCTGTGCATCTGTCTTATTGGCGGAGTTACAGGTTGTGCAGTGCTGGATGACACTATTAATGAGATCAAAGGAAATCTTGTCGGTAATGGCTACACTATCCGTACTTATGATAACTATGGCTCAAAAGTTATGACCACCACTGGAGATAAAATCAATGTTCAGGGTAATCCGGTTAAGACGACTTCTTACAGTAGCGACGGATCAGTTGTTACAGGATACGAGATGTCATCCGTAATCACCATTAATATAGATGGTAAAGAAATTCAGAGTTGTGGTGATACATGTATATTTGAGCAGGATGGTCTGCAGCCTGACGTAGATTTTGTGCAGACTGACATTTACAGTCAGTCAACCGGTAAGCTTTCTGATAATACATATGTAGCAGGTATCGTGAATAAATATAGGAATTATTTTGGCAAGTCACGTGTTGTGGTAATTAAATCTCAGTTAGGACAGCCTATCGTAGCATATTCAGGTGAAGAGGTATTTTGGAAAATTCCTAAAGACTTGCCTAAAATGACGAAGTTGATGATTGATGGTAAAACTCTTTATATTCACAGAGCTAACTTGCAGATTATTGATACGGCATTGTTGGATTAGGATGAGTTCGCGAGAAACACATGGGCTTTAATGAAATCAGAATTTATAATTTATAATTTATGGAGGTATGTTAAATGATAACAGTAATTAATAAGAGCATTGACAATGAGAATGAAACTATTACAGTATCTGTACCGAAGACCTATGTTGTAAAATATGATAAGGAATGCATATGTTGGAGTAACTGTGATCAATACAATAGGTCGGTTATCGATAACTTGATTCAATATTTTAATAGTAAGCTAGATATTGGAACACATGTTATAATGAACGATGTATTAGAAGCACTCTGTATGGCACGTATAAGCGAGGGTTATTTAGTGGGATGGAGACCTGGTAGTAGGGTTCGTATTCAAATCGAGGAAAGAGACAAAAATGGAGGTTATCTGTTGAAAATTATAACAGACGGAATTATTATTGATGAATTCTGATTCAAGAGGAGTCTCGGCTTAGCAGCTGGGGCTCTTTCTTTTATATTTTTTGAAAGGAGATTTTGGGTATGAGATGTGAGAATGGTACAAGATTTTATATAGATGATTTTGTGGAGGATTTGAATTATCGTAAGATTATTTTGAGCTTTGGTGATGTAGATCCAGAGAAATTGAAGAGCAAATTAGAGAAAGATAATACTGGTCATATATACCGCTTCGACGGTTGTCGTAAACATGATAGATTATTTTACATTGAAAACTGTGATTTCCAGGATGCGGAAGTGCCGATTGATATTCAGGATCTTGTCATTGAAGAGGGATATTCTATCGTAGCATTGCATTATGACGAGAAAGGTGATCAGTGGTATTTTGATATAGATGCGTTTGTAAGTACATTCATAGAATTATAGGAGGGGTATGGCATGATCTTAGAAGGAACTATACTGATATTTGATACACGGTATAATGACCGTTATGTATTTACGAAAGAAACTAAATTAAGTTATCCAGAAAAGGTACCGGTAGCATGGAATTTCGAATTTAATAATCCCAGCTTAATTGTTGGTACTGCAGAGGTGCATGTCTCAGGTAATATTTTAATTGCTACTATTACGACTACTAATCCGATATTTGAGCAGGTGATGATGGATCGAACATTTGATTGGTGTGGTGGACATTTTACTCACTGTAAAGGGCATCAATCACCTTTTGGAGATTCAATCATTGATGAGGCTGTGTTATGGGGTATTGGGGTATTGGAGTATCAGCAGAAGATATCGACTTTAACATGTCTTGTCTGACGGTTAAAGAAGAGTGATATTTCCATACTCCGGATTGTTAATACGCATATTCTATGATACAATGCCATTATAGAAAAAGGGAGGTTTGCAATATGAAATTGAAGAAATTAATGCTAACTGGGGTGCTTGTGTGCGGATTGATATTTGCCGGATGTGATGGAGATAGTGGCAATAGTGAAAAAGAGGAAGCTGTTGATTCAGATGTTCAGGAAGCATGGGATGATATTTCTGGGGATAGTGCCGATGAGAATGATACCACTTCGGAAGATGGTGTAGACGAGAAAAGTGACGACAAGAATGAAACTGTTGCGGAGAACATTGATACGAGCTGGTATGAATCAAATGGTGACGCTATTGCATCTGGGATATTTGTTGTTGGTGAAAATATAGCATCTGGAAATTATAGTATCGAGAATCCTAAAGAAGACCAGTACATGGATGTAATCGTATTTGAATCTATGGACGACTATCTTGGATATTTTAGCACATATCCTAAAAGTACATTAGGCGAAGAAAATGCCGCGATTAAAGCCAACTCCTTTTATGATACCTGTTTGAATCCGGAAGAATCTTGTACAGTTAATCTTGAAGATGGGAATGTACTTATGATTGACGGTGCTATGGGTAATATTATTAATTCTGAGAATACCAATACCGGTGATGGAATTGTTTCAGAGATGAAAGAATTGAAGCCCGGAGTATATTCGTCAAGTCAGATTGGAGAGGGAACTTATGTAATTACTTATCCAACGGATGGAGGATATGGAACCAAAATAGCTTTGTTCGATGATAAAGATTCATATAAAAAATATAATTCTACAGAGACAGTAACCCTTGGTGACCGTGATGAGGCTATCTGGACAAACGGTATATATGATTTTGATATAGAGGATGGTAAGCCATGTTTTATCGAAATGACCGCTGATTCAATTTTGCTAGTTTTTGATTACGATCACTGTTATATTCAAAAGGTAAATATGAATTGGAGTCAAAAGTAAGAGGTGGTAATATGAAATTAAGAAATCTGATGATAACTGGTATATTAATGACAACTATGATATTTACTGGGTGTGATGGCAAATCTGAGACGGCTAAGGTGACAAAGGATAAGAGTCCCGAGATACAGGATGCATGGGATGATATTTGGGGAGAAGAGTCTTCGGAACAGGATGATAAAGAGTCAGATACAGATAAAGACGATGCCGCTGATGATGAAGAGAACCCAGAGAATGTAGACGAGTCGACGGATGACATTTCTGAGGATGAAGACGATGCTGAAGAGGAGAAAGAGGGCAGTGGTAAACCGGATACGAGTTGGTATGAAAACAACGGAGATGTAATAACGACAGGGATATTTACAGTTGGGACAGATATAGAGGCAGGATCTTATACGCTGACTAATATTGATCCTGAAGATGGATTTGGTGTGGCCGTGTTTGAAAGTATGGAAAAATATTTAGCATATTATCGAACTGATCCGCGTGATACTGTCGGAGAAGAGAATGACGCTGTTAATTCTAATTCATATTATGCGACGCATTTATATACGGATGAGGATGTTGCTATTAACCTTGAGGACGGTAATGTTTTAAAAGTACTTGGTAAAACAGCCACATTAATAAACGACGACGAGACTGGCGATAAATTTGATTTGGGTAAATCCAAGAAGCTGAAACAAGGCATATATTCATCATCTCAGTTGGAACCAGGAACATATATCGTGTCAAGTTTAAACAATGACGATAGCGACAGAACGCTTCTTTTACTTTTTGAAAATAATGATTCATACAAGGCATTCAATTCGGAAGAAAAATTTACTGTTGGTGAATTTACCAGCGCAGCATATAAAAATGCACTCGATGATTTGTGCGCCCGTGAAGATGAACCATGCATGATAAATATGACAGAAGATTCGATCTTATATGTCGAATACGATGATTGTTATATTCAGAAAGTCACAATGAATTGGAGTAAGTAAATATTGGAATTAGAAGAGAGCTCTGGGAGAGAATCCTGGGGCTCTTTTTATGTAGAGAGGAGGATTGATATTTTATGATTAACGCTAGAGAAGCAAGAAGAAAAACTGCATTAAGAGGTGCTTATAAAGAATACATGAATATGATCGAAAGTGGAATAAACGGAAGTATCGAGTCTGGGCTATATTATGCAGTGATCGATTTTGATGAGCCAGACAAAGAATTAATTCAGATGTTAACCGAGGAGCTCACGGCGCTTGAATATACGGTCGAATGTATACCTCCAGATCCATTACCAACGTCTATGTATGATTTACTTTTTCATATGACGATTAATTGGGAATGAATGGGAGATTGATATTTTATGGGTGAGGAAGAATTTAAAAACGAATTCGCAGAAAAGCTTTTCGAGCATGATATGACATTTCATGATTTTTACATGTTAATGCGTGAGTGGTACAGACTGACTAAAACCGCTCGGGGATGCCATACGGTGGATTCGCAGATAGCTTGTGAGTTGAAAAATATGACACCTGAAGAGGCATTCAAGGCTCGTTGTCAGATACCTTTTGAGAAGTTGGAGGATTGATATTTTGGAGAATCAGAAGAGGAAACGTGGGAGACCTGGAAAGGATGGAGCGAAACATCGAAGTATATTGATTAGAGTGGACGATGATTTTCGTGATGAACTGAAAGAATTATCTAAGATTGAAGGGGTGTCGATGACCGAATATATAATCAGAAGTGTAAGACAATGCGGTAATTTGACACGATTTAAAAAGCAAGAAGAGGAAGAAAATTTGCCAGATTTCGGCGAATTTGACTTCTATGACGATGAAACTGAAGATTTTGATGAGTAGTCCGGAATGAATTATTGTATATACAGAAATTCGAAAATGGGTATTTATTGTATATACATAAAATCAAAAGTGGTATTTATTGTATATACAATAATTCGTGAAAATCAGTAAAAAATGGCTAAAAATCGTGGCAAGTGTAAACTTTTTCGAAATAAGTATGTTTTTTTTATTTAATCTAATGCGAGGGAGTAAAAAAGGACATATATGTCTATTTTTCATATATTAATATAAATATAGCAAAAATTTTGAGAAAACACGAAAAAAGTTTACACCTATGATGTTTTATGCAGAAAAGAGGTAGAAATGGGAGAATACAGAGTGAATGATAATTATCGGGAATTTAAACGACTATTTCGATATTTTAAAGAGGACTATCCGGAACTATGGGAGAGAGGAACTACTTTTGAACCGTATGCATATCAGGAGATATTAATCAGAATACCAACAAAGGGAAAACTCGTATATAACTCAGTTGGGGTGGATAGCGGAAAGATACGATGGATCGAGAAATATGAAAAGAAAGAAGAAGTTGATCGTTGGAATATGTATCAAAGATTTTTATCGGAAATTGCATATTATCAAGATATGGCAGGTATAACACAAGTTGATATTTCAAGAATCACTGGTATATCAGGGCAATCTATTAATAAATATTTATCCGGTGTCGTATGTCCGAAAGTAAGTACAATGCGACTGATGGCTGAGAAACTGGGAATTGATATTTGAAAGGAGATAACGTGATGACAAATGAAGAAATGCTGCTAGAGGATTTTGAAAAGAGATGCCCATGGATGTACAAGAAACTAGACGGATACTATTACGATGAAAATAGATGTTATGAAATAAGACTATATTTGAATGATGGTCATAAATACATTTACAATAATCTCGATAAGATTCCGCATCCTATTGTTGAATTTAAGTCAATCAAAGAACTTAACGATATTCAGTTCCTAAAAGGGTTCTCTGACAAAGTGCACGGCCAACTTCGAAAAAATAGAATGATACAGTATGAACTTGCGAAAGCAGCTGGTATTTCGGAGAGAACACTTAGCCGATATTTTACATACAGATCCATGCCATCCATTGATACAGTTTATCGAATCGCTGAGGCACTGAACTGCACGGTTAATGATCTTATGCCAAAAGACTATGTCAGAACAGATTGATATTTTTTAAATGAAGAGCTCTTGACGTAAAATTTTAGGGCTCTTTTTTTTTTTTATTCGCGAAAAAAACATAGCCTTTTATAGAGAGAAAGAGAGGGATCTAACTTCCCCTCTTCTTTTTGCTTAAAACTATATTTTGGAGGTATATGGAATGGAAGAAGCATGGCAGAAGACTGACGGAAACTATGAGGTCAGTAATTTTGGGAAAGTACGAAATTCTAAAACTGGAAAAATGCTTACCAGTGGTCGAGAAGCTGATGGAACCAGAGTTGTATATTTATGGATCGACGGTAAGAGACAAAAGAGGAGATTAAAAAGATTGGTAGCTGAATCATTCTCCGTCAAAGATATATCGGATTCATATGTACAAACGATAAATGGCGATGAAGAGGATGTCTGTTCGGATAATCTGGAATTGCGATCAAAATATAATGGAAAGAAAATTAAAGTTGTCGAAACCGGACGAGTCTACAACTCTATTGACGAATGCAGCAATATTCTCGGAATCAGCAGATCAACAATAAGCAGGTGTGTTAACTACCCGTTTTACAGTAATCGATTGAATTATCATTTTGAGTACGTCGATTGATATTATCGCATAGTAATCGTAAAACCGTCACCGTCCCCGTGCGTTTTAAAAACATAGGCTTTTATGAGGAGAAAGGGCAAAATTTCAGCTCTTTCTATTTTTGTGCGTGGATTTATACAAAACCGTCACCGTCCCCGTGCGTTTTAAAAACATGCCCTTTTATGAAGAGAATAGTCGTTTTGACTGTTCTTTTATATTTTGGACCTTTAGCTCAGTTGGTTAGAGCATCCGGCTCATAACCGGGCGGTCCGGGGTTCGAGTCCCTGAGGGTCCATGTTTTTTTGAAAAGGAGATATATGTATGTTAGAAAATGAATATCAGAGTAGGCTCATTCGGAGAATCAAACATATGCTTCCGGGATCCATGATTCTAAAAAATGATAGTGGATATTTGCAGGGAATTCCTGATTTAACCGTTTTCTATAAAAGCAGATGGGCGACATTGGAAGTTAAGGTAAGTGCTAACGCTAAGCACCAACCAAACCAAGATTATTATGTGGAAAGAATGAATAAGATGTCATATTCGTCTTTCATCTATCCGGAGATCGAAGATGAAATATTAGACGAGTTGATTATATTTTTAACAAAATAGATGTAGGAGGAATTATTCATGATTTTCGAGCAACACAATAACCTGAGAGGGAAACATGCATTTTTATCGCCGAGTCAGCCACAATGGCTGAAATATTCGAAAGAACAATTACGTCAGAAACGTATAAGTTCTTACTCTCAGCCAATGGGAACATCACTCCATGCATTAGCAGAGACACTGATAGCGAATGGTTTAAAACTGAAGAAAGGCGATAAACTTACAGTTTTATCTCATCTATTGACTGATAGAATCCCACGAGAAGTTATTGATATGGATCGAATTTACAATAACTTCATGACGTATGTAAATGATGCGATCGGTTTCAGACTTACACCGGAACAGGTCTTATATTATTCAGACGCATGTTTTGGAACAGCTGATGCCATATCATTTAAAAATAACTTACTGAGGATCCATGATTATAAATCTGGTGTGTTACCAGCGAAAATGGAACAATTAATGGTATATGCTGCGTTATTTTGTCTGGAATATAAAGTGAAACCAGGAGAAATCGATATGGAGCTTCGCATTTATCAAAGTGACGAAATAATCATTTGCAATCCAACTGCAGAAGATATTTTGCCAATTATGGATGTTATTATTCGAGATTGTAAATATGTTGAAGAATATTCAGAGGAGGAATAAACCATGCATTTTACAGAGAAACCTCCGTTAGAGGAATTAGCAGCTGAGATATTACATAAAAGTGATGATACGATGGCTGATGAGATACTCTCATATTACGGAACAGTTGATCAGATTCGTGAAGATGATATTTTGCACTATGGAACAAAAAGGCATAGCGGACGATATCCTTATGGATCTGGGGAGAACCCATATCAGCACAGTGGTGATTTCTTAGCAGATATTGCGCAGATGAAGAAATCAGGATTCACATATACCGATAAAGACGGTATAACATGGACTGGCGATAATGCTATCGCTAAATCCATGGGCTTGAACTCTACAGAATATAGGAGACAGGTTTCATGGGCGAACTACGAGCGAAGATTGGATCAGGTTCAGAAGGCAAAGTCTTTACAAGCAGACGGTCTTGGAGCCACGGCTATCGGAAAAGAAATGGGGATTAATGAATCTACAGTAAGGTCATTATTGAATCCTAAATCTGAAGATCGTATGACACAGGCTATGTCAACTGTTGAGCTTCTTAGAGACCAGATTAAGAAAAAAGGAATGATCGATGTTACTGCAGGTGTTGAGACTTCTCTAGGTATTTCCAAAGAGCGTTTGAATTTGGCTCTTGATTATTTGGAGAAAGCCGAAGGATGCCCAATATATACTGGTGGTATTCCGCAGATCAACAACCCTGGTCAGCAGACTATTCAGAAAGTTATTTGTAAGCCTGGAACTGAACATAAAGAAATATACAACTACGATAAAGTTCACACTATCGATGAGTACGTATCTGATAATCAAGGGGACACATATCATAAGAAATTTACATATCCTGCGAGCATGGATTCAAAAAGATTAATGATTCGATACGATGAAGACGGCGGTACCAAGAAAGATGGTGTCATCGAACTTCGAAGAGGGTGCCAGGACTTATCTCTCGGCGACTCACGGTATTCACAGGTTCGTATATTGGTTGACGGAACTCATTATCTGAAAGGTATGGCCGTTTATTCTGACGACATGCCAGATGGTGTAGATGTTATTTTTAATACTAACAAAAAGAAAGGGACTCCAGCCCTTGGTGATAAAGTTAGCGGAACAGTTCTGAAACCGATAAAGAAAGACGATCCTGATAATCCATTTGGTTCGGCAATTAAAGATGCGAAAGATGGAGGACAATATTGGTATACGGATCCGAAGACTGGAAAAGAGAAACTCGGACTTATAAATAAACGAGCTGATGAAGGAGACTGGAACGAATGGTCGAATGCCTTACCGTCGCAGTTCTTAGGTAAACAGTCATTGACTCTTGCTAAGAAACAGTTAGATCTTGCACGTAAAGACAAGCTGTCAGAGTTCGATGAATATATGTCCATTACAAATCCGACTATCAAGAAACATATGTTGGAGAAGTTTGCTGATGGATGTGATTCAGCAGCTGTACATTTGAAAGCCGCAGCACTTCCTGGGCAGAGATACCATGTAATTATACCTGTCAATACTTTGAAAGATACAGAAGTATATGCGCCAAACTATGAAACAGGTACAAAGCTTGCCCTGATTCGTTATCCTCATGGCGGAACATTTGAGATACCGATTCTTACGGTAAACAATAAACACAAACCTGCAAGGGATCTGTTAGGAACAGACATCTCCGATGCTATCGGTATTAATCATAAGATTGCTGAGCAGCTGTCTGGAGCAGACTTTGATGGCGATACTGTAATGTGTATTCCAACTCACGATGTTGGCGGAAAGGTAAAGATTAAAAACAAACAACCGCTTGCTCAGCTTAAAGATTTCGATCCTAAGCTTGCGTATGGTGGAACAGCAAAGAAAGGCGAGGACGGCGAGATTCGTTACTATCGTAACGGACAAGAGTATCCTATCATGAAGAACACGCAGACTCAGATGGGAATCATATCAAACCTGATTACTGATATGACTCTTGGAGGAGCTACCGAACCTGAGCTAGCACGAGCTGTTAGACACAGTATGGTTGTAATTGATGCTGAAAAGCATAAGCTCGATTACAAAGCGAGTGAAGTCGAGAATAACATCGCTGCACTGAAGAAGAAATACCAGATTAGTATTGATCCTAAGACAGGTGAAGAGAAACTGGGTGGAGCTTCCACTATACTGTCTCGAGCAAAAGGAGAAACGTCTGTAGATAAACGTCAGGGATCTTATAAGATTAATATCCCGGGAACCAAGGACTATGACCCTACTCGACCGGAGGGGGCTAAGATATGGAAGACTGCGGATGAACTATGGTACCCCGACAAGAAGTACGATGCGAAGACAGGAATCATGACTGTTCGTACAGCGGATGGTAAAAAGGTATCTTATAATGTTAAGGATAAAGCGGAATACGATAAGTATAATCCGGTACAGAAGATCGACCCAGATACTGGAGAGGTTACATTCACAAACGCGAAGGGTACCCTGACATACAAAGCCAAGAAGCGTACCCAGGAAAGTACAAAGATGGAGGAGACCGATGACGCTTATACTTTAGTATCTAAAGGTCGTCATCCAATGGAATTAGTGTATGCTGAATACGCTAACGACATGAAACATTTAGCAAATCAGGCGCGCATGGCAATGGTGAATACGGGAAAGATACAGTATTCTGCAACCGCTAAAAAAGAATACCAAAACGAAGTAAAATCCATTCTCGATAAATTGGATAACTCTGATTTAAACAAAATAAAAGAAAGAACTGCACAAAGAAAAGCCAATGTTGAACTTCAACGGAAGATGAAAGAGTATTACGAAGAGAATGGAGAGAAATTGAAAGGCGAAGCTCTTAAAAAGATTGGTCAGCAGGCTTTGTCCAAAGCAAGGGAAGAAGTTGGATCTATTTCCAGAAGAGAAAGAAACGTGGAAATTACAGATCGTGAATGGGAAGCAATTCAAGCAGGAGCAATAAGTGAGAACAAACTGAAAAGCATTCTCAATAACGCTGACATTGACAAGCTTCGAGAAAGGGCAACACCTCGTTCTTATAACTCTTTATCAACAGCACAGATCGGAAGAGCTAAAGCAATGGCTGCCTCAAACTATACGCTTGAAGAGATAGCTTCCAAACTCGGTGTGTCACCATCAACAATCAGTAAAGCATTGAAAGGAGTAAAGTAAATCGATGACAGAAACAAAAGTAGCATTAACAACAATCGATAATCCTTTCGATCCGATTGACAATTACGATGAATGGTTACACTACGATGAAGAGAAAGGGTATTACACAAACGCTTATCTTGCTCGAATCGCTCAAATCGAAGCAGGAATGACTCAAAAGCAGGAAGATGAAGAGATTGAACGAGCGATTGATGAAATCGTTTCAGTAAATCCTTTGGGGATCTATAAAAAGGTGAAGAGGGATATCCCATTCATCTATTAGAGGCCCGGGGGAGGGGTCGCCAAAATCACACCCCCTCCTGCATCGCGCGCCTCTTTATTTTTTCTCCGGCGGGATATTTTGTAAAAGCAAAACCATATTTAGTATGCAAGGGAGGTGGTATTATGGCTCATAAACATCCAATATATGATACAGATCCGCATTTCAAGATCGATGGTGATACAAGAGTAATTATAAATATGTCCGATGTAAAAGTTGTTTTGATGCAAGGCGATCACAATAGCGAAAGATTTACATTTGAAATTCCACGTTACATCGACGGTCATGATATGTCGCTCTGTAACATATGTCAGATACATTATCTAAATGTTGGGTCTTCCACCAGAGCTACAAATCCCGGTGTTTACGAAGTTGAAGATTTGCAATTCGATCCTAAAGACGAACAGAACCGAGTTGTATTAAGTTGGCTTATATCTTCAAACGTAACTATGTACGTCGGAAGCTTGAGTTTCGTTATACGGTTTGGATGCTCGACGGACGGAGTAGTCGATTACATTTGGAATACAGCAGTCCACAGCGGCATCACGATTTCTTCGAGTATCTGTAATTCAGAAACTGTCGTACAAGACTATACAGATATTCTTGAACAGTGGCGAGACAAACTTTTCAGCACTTACGAATCAATAATCGATAAGACCCTCACAAAATCCGGTCAAGCAGCTGACGCAAAGGTTACTGGAGATGGTATAACTGCGTTAAAGGAAGATTCATCCAACAAAATTACAAAGTTCTATGCATCGAATCGGGGTGAAACTCATATCACTGATTCTGACAATGGAAAGATTCAGGATATGGTTCTGTATGGAAAGAGCGAGCAGAACCAATACAAAGGGATAAATTTACTTCCTGCTGA